>Ga0210384_10000251_pt1 | contig 85450 bp, 74 predicted proteins | sample IncBWH2MmetaG_FD_160574 | JGI IMG/M metagenome (GOLD analysis project Ga0210384, IMG submission 160574) | Forest soil microbial communities from Barre Woods Harvard Forest LTER site, Petersham, Massachusetts, United States - Inc-BW-H-2-M | ecosystem: Environmental > Terrestrial > Soil >... | reverse complement strand
GGCGCTGGCGCGCGCCTCGCCCATTCCAAAAATGAGAAGCTTTCTCCTGAGCTCGGGATGTCGCGCCGGCTGTTGTTACTGCAAGGGACAAAGCTCCTAGTTCGCAACGGTTTCAACAGCAACGTTCGCAGGCGCGGATTTGCGCAGAGCTTCCCCGACTTGATGCACCAGCATCTCGCGAGAAAACGGCTTGTTCAGGAAGGACGCTTCTTTTAGGAAATCCCCATCGGTTTCGTTGGGCTCGAGATAGCCGGAAACATATACGACCTTCAGGCCCGGCTTCACGCGCCTCAGCCGCTGGGCCAGTTCCGGCCCGCGCATGCGTGGCATCACTACATCTGTCACCAGAATATCAATCGAGTTGTCGCCCAGAGCGACCTCAAGAGCGCGCTCGCCGTTCTCGGCCGTCAACACCTGGTAGCCTGCGGCGGTGAGGAAATCACGGGCCAAGGTGAGTACTTCAGCCTCGTCTTCCACCAACAGCACCGTTTCAGGCGCAGCGATGCGAATGGGAGAATCCCGTCGCATCACATCGGCATCGAGCTTTGCATTTACTCGAGGCAGGTAAATCTCAAACTTGCTTCCGACCCCTATTTCCGTATCGACCCAGATGAAGCCGTCGGTTTGCTTCACCACGCCATACACAGTCGCCAGACCCAGTCCCGTTCCCTTCCCTGGCTCTTTGGTCGTGAAAAAGGGTTCGAAGATGTGAGTCTTGGTTTCGGCGTCCATACCGGTTCCCGTATCGCTCACGACGAGTTTTACGTATTCTCCCGGTTCGACGGACGGGCGGATGCGAGCCAGATCCTGATCCACCGTGGCATTTTGCGTTTCAATAGTCAGTTTGCCGCCCCGGGGCATGGCATCGCGCGCGTTGACGGCCAGATTGAGCAGCACCTGCTCGAGCTGGCCGGCGTCCGCCTTCACTCGACCAATCGACTCCTGAGTGCGGAAGATCACTTCAATGTCCTCCGGTATGAGCCGTTTCAGGAGCTTGCCCATGTCGTCCACGATGGCATTCAAGTTCAAAACTTTCGGCTGCAAAGCCTGCCTTCGACTGAATGTAAGCATCTGTCGGGTGAGCGTGGCGGCACGGTCGGCCGCTTTGCGAATCTGCTGACCGCTCATCAAGACGGGATCGGCTAGCGCGATTCGGTCGGTGATCAATTCGCTGTGGCCTTTGATCACGGTCAGAAGGTTATTGAAATCGTGAGCCACGCCACCGGCCAGACGTCCCAGCGCTTCCATCTTCTGTGATTGACGAAGTTGATCCTCGAGCTGTTGTTTCTGCGCTTCGTTTTTCCGCAGCGTGTCCCGCATCCGATCGAATGCGCGAGTCGTCTGGGCCACTTCATCCCCACCGTTGGCGTGAAGCGGAAAGTCGGAATCACCGCGCTCGAGCGCCTGGAATCCCTCGAGAAGGTTTGCCAGCGGCTGGGTAAAGGTATCGGAAATCAAGAACACAAATACAGCGCCTGCCAGCACGGCCACAAGACCAAGGGCAAGCAGCAAATGGTTCAGGCGGGAAATCAGAGCGGCCGACTCGCTAAATGATTTCAAGACGGTCAGACGCACGACCGAGCCGGACCTGTTGGTCAGTTCCAGTGAATCGGCGAAGAATTGATCATCGCCCATCTCGATTTGTCCGCGCGACGATGCGCTCTGCAATTTTTTGTCAGCTTCCTGCTCCTCGATCGGTCGAAACGTGCTGGCAATGATGTGCCGGTCGTAGCTGAAAACCACCTGGCTTCGGGAGATCCGCCCCATGTCGTGGACTGCGCGATAATCAATCTCACGCCCCACGATGATTTTGCGTGGTCCATGGCCGATTGGTTCGAGCGCGACCTGATACAGAGAGTCACCGACGTACCACCAATCAGACCGGGAGCCTTCCGCCGACGATCGAGCGAGCATGTCTTGGGCGTCAGCCGCTGAAAAACTGGAGGGGCTGGAATGGAGTACCACGACCCTGCCAGCTCCATCCGCCACCGCCACCAGATCGCTCCCATCCGATTCCAGAGCGTCGGGGGAGCTTTGCGCCGCGCCGGGATCATCATCGTCCCCGGTCATGGCCGCCTTGGTAGCGAGAAGATCCGCCTTCCGAGCCAGCGTATTTTGATGTTGATGAAGGAGTACGTCGAAAGCCAGAAGTGAAGTATGGGCCTCGGCGACGACTTGCTCCCTGGCGTGCTCCTTGACCGAATAGTGCACGACCAGCAGCGTTGCGCAACAGAGGCAGGCGGTGGTCAGCGCCATGGAAAATAGGAACTTTGTGCGTAACCTTAAGTTACACAACAAGTTAGCTATTCTCGATACCACGGCCGGGACTCCTATTCCTTGCATGCTAATGATTCTCGGGCTCGGGGCCGAGGATGGAAATAGCCCAACGGTACCCTATTGGGAGTTACCAGCTGGCCAGAGCGACAGGATCGCGGCAGGTGCCGGGAGGAGGCGGAACCCGACGGGGGGCAAGCGCTCGAAGCTAGAGAAGTTCGAGTCAGACGCGGCGGACGACCAGGCAGGTGATGTCGTCGTGCTGAGGGGCCTGGCCGACGAAATTGTCGAGTTCGCGCAGGATGTGTTTGTGGGTGGCGGCGGCGCTCTCGTTTTGCATGCCCGCGACCAGGCGAGGGTCTCTGAATTCTTCGCCGTCTTTATTCCGCGCTTCGGTTAGGCCCTCGGTGAATAGGAAGAGCACATCGGCCGGCGAAAGATTTGTCTTGCCGCACTCGTAGTGTTCGCTGAGTTCGACGCCCAGGGGAATGCTCTCCGAGCTCAGGCGCTCCATGCGGCCGTCGCTGCGTTTCAAGATCGGGGGATTTTGCCCGGCGGAAACATAGCGGAGCTCGCCGGTGGCGCCATCGAGTTCGGCGAGGAAGGCGGTGGTAAAACGGCGACCGTTCAAATTATTGGAACACGCCAAGTGGTTCAATCCCGTGAGGAGTTCTGTGAGCGAACTGCACGAGCCTGCCAGAGCCCGAAGAGCAGCCTGAAAATTGGCCATCAGCATTGCGGCCGGCACGCTTTTTCCTGAGACGTCGGCCACTACGAGCAGCAGCGGACCATCTTTCGAGCGGCGAAAGGCGTCGAAGTAATCTCCCGCGACCATTTTCGCGGGGCGCGTAGCGAAAGCAAGGTCCACTCCCGGCATTTCGGGCGCGGTGCGAGGCACTAGGCGACGCTGGATCTCGCGCGCGATCTCGATATCGCGCTTCATGGTGATGGCGTCTCCCAGAACCATCACCGGAAGAATGAAGAGTCCGCCGAATGCCAGAAGAAACTCGACCTCTTGAGTGAAGAAAAGAAATGGAAGGCCTGCTACGGCAGCGAATGCGAAAACCATAGTGATTAGCAGGAAAACGCGCCGTGCAGGCGCAAGCTTGCTGAGGATGCTCGATGCCAGACCGGCGGCAACTTTGAACGGGCGCTTCCACCGGTCGCCAACGTTCACCCTGCGGACGTCCAAGTCCTGTTTGTAGGGCCGAGAACTTACCTCCGCTTCCGATAGCTCAGTTTATCTCCGCGGACGCCAGGCGGGGTATCAGGTCCTAAGCGTATCTCACAAATAGAACCATTCGACCAGCGGAACCTGCTTTATCCGGGTACACTCGTCGCGCTCGAAAAAAACCAGGCGCCGAACCCCGCTGCTCTTGTGACGACCAGAGGCGATTCGCTCCTCGGGAGCTTAGGAAGTCCTGCGGCGGGTGGGCGAGGTCGGCTTTCCGCGCCAATCAATTGTTGCCGGGCAAACGGAGGGGCAGAAATCTTACTGCCTTGATTGTGAACCGGGAAAAAATTCCCGGCTCAGCTCCGGGCTCGCGTCCTCGGACGTCTGGAAGCCAGCCCCAGCAGGCCAGCGCCCAACAGGAACCATGTCGCCGGCTCGGGCACTGCGGCGGTGGACACATCCACGTTGTCAACTCCGAAAAAGCCGTCTTCGGAAGTCGCGGTCAGGACCACGGAGTCGAACGTGGCACCGTTGAAGTTGAGGAAGCCCTCGGGCACGAACATTCCCGGGGGAATCCCGCCGGTCACGGAGACCGTACCAACGGCAGTCGAACCTTCGAATGCCACGAGCGTGAGCCCGCCCGATTCGTCCAAGCCAAAATCCAAAGAGATGCTGTTCAAGTCGGTGCTGAAGGCAATGGTCAGCGGAGTCGCAGGAGCGGTTTGGCCGGTCCCAAGAAAGTTACCCGTGAGTGTAACGAACCCTAATGCGGGGTAGACCTGAAAACCTCCCGGGTCTGCCGGGCTGCTGAACGTGGCGGTAATCCCCGTGTTGGTGTTGGAGAACGTAGTAGCGGTCCCGACGGGATCGGATTCAAAAGTGAAACTGGAGTCGGCGCGGGCCACGCCTGCCAATAGGAAAAACAAGGCCAAGCCAGTCACCAATCCGGGGATCGAAATTGTCCGCATTTTTCCTCCCGCCTACCGAACCCCAACCATCTACAAGATGCAATTGCGCTGCCCAATTCCTGATCCTTTAGAATCTGCAACTTTGGGGGCTTCGCGGCTTGGAGGGAGGCCAGAAAGTGGCAAGAAATTGCTCGAAAGTGGAAGCAAGCGGATGGTTCGGTGCGTTCGGGCTGGCGAGGACTGGGGACCTCAGTAGAAAATCAGGTCTTACAGGTTTCCCTTGAAACGCTTGGCCTGAAATTGGTGCAGGCGAAATGGTTTGGTCTCAGGTATCTTGAGGGGGTATCGGTTTGCTCCCTCAATCATTGGTGCCCTGCATATGAGGTCCTCCGAGACCGCGAACCTGGTCGAAATTCAAAGCCTTGCGAAATCCTTCGGGGCCTTCGATGCGGTGAAAGACCTCACATTGTCCGTCTCTTATGGGCAAGTGTTTGCGCTCCTAGGGCCGAACGGCGCAGGCAAGACCACGACGATCCGAATGCTGATGGGCATTCTGGCGCCGACGTCCGGCTCGGCCAGAATCGACGGTCTGGATTGTTTTCAAGATCGTGTCGAGGTCAAACGCCGCGTGGGCTATTTACCGGATGAACCGATTTTTCATGACTATCTCCGCGGGAGCGAAATCATGTATTTTTCCGGCGAGATGCACGGACTGAGCCGCCCGGAGATCGAAAATCGTATTCGGCCCCTGATTGAACAACTGGAACTCAAGGACGCTCTCGAGGAATTCGCGGTTAATTATTCCCGCGGTATGAAAAAAAAGCTGGCTCTGATATGCGCCATGATTCACGACCCGCCGCTTCTGGTCCTCGACGAGCCTACTAACGGGCTGGACCCCTTTGCGACACGCACGCTGCACGAATTGATTCGCTCGAACGCTGCGGCCGGCAAGACCGTTTTCTTCAGCACGCACCTTCTGGATCAAGCTGAGAAGCTGTGCACACAGATCGCCATCATCGCCAAAGGCCGGCTGGCTGCACACGGCACCTTGGCCGAGCTGCGAGCGCGGCTCGCGAGCGACAGTTCGCTGGAAGAGATTTTCTTCTCCGTTGCCGGTGAGAATGGCAATCCCGAGGCTCCATGATTCCCTCGAAGCCCATTAGCACGCCGCGTACCGTTTGGTTGATAGCTCGTCTGGCACTACGCCGCCAGCTCAATGTCTGGCAGACCGCGCGGTTTGGCCGCAAGAAGAACGTCGTGGCAGCGTCGAACATGGCGATTGGAGCATTGCGTTCGGGCACTCCCACGAAGTCGCGCGGTCGCTCCATCCTCAGTGTTTTCGTCCTGCTGCTGATGGCCTTCAACGGATTCAACATCGGTGCTCGAGGACTGGTGGCATTATCGGATAGGTCCCGTAATGTCAGCGTGCTTTCGGACAAAATTGCTGTGAGCGGTTCGACGCAAGCAGCGCTGGCCCAAGCCGAAACCGCGCTCCGGCGTGCGCGCGAAATTGCGGATCCAGTGGAACGCGAAAAGTACCTAGGATTATGGGATCGCTATGTAGGGGAACTATTTCTCGGAGAGGTCCGCCGCGAAGGCCTTTCGGAAGAAGACGAAAACAATCGGTTGCGGCAGATGCGGGATACTTTCGACCAAAAAGGAGCGGCGGGGTTTACGGAACGGCAGAAGGAAACTTTCTGGGTGTCTCGGGAAACCTGGCCCCGTGATGCGCAGCAAAGTTCGACATTCTTCCGTGCCTTGAGCTTATTCGTGCTTCTCTGGATTTCCTTCATCGTCTTCAGTTCGCTGGGATTGAATAATCGGAACCTCGGGGAGGTGGAGTGGAACTTTGAGTGGCTCTACAGTTTTCCCGCCTCGGCCCGGGCTCTTTTCACCTCGAAGCTGTTCGTATATTCCTTTCTCAACCCGCTGGTCTGGGTATTTTTCTTCCCTTTTCTTATTCTGGTCTTCGTTGCCGCCGGGTACGGCTTTGCCGGCATCCTTCTGGGGCTGGCCGGCGTCCTCTATCTGTCGCTCCTGGCCGGGGCGCTGTGCACTTTTCTGGAAGTGGCATTGCGCAAATTCCTCACGCTGAGCCAGCTCAAGAATATTCAGGCGCTGTTCACCATCCTCGGCAGCGCCTCCCTGCTGCTGGTGTATGCCGCATCCCTGTCGAAGTCCTTGATTGATTCACTGGTGGCGCGGGCCATGGCCACGCCTGTGATCCTGGCCTGGAATCCTTTTTCACTTCCCTTGGCCCTGGGCCTACCTCCGACCACGCCCTCACAGACGCGAACCGTGGTCCTGCTGATGATTGTGGCCGGTTCAGCCTTCTGTTCGCTGGCGCTGCTGGGAAGCGAATGGCTGACGCGGGATGGATTAGTGAAAGCCGGCGGACCGTATCAAGGCACCAGAAAAATCGCGGAGAAGGGACCTCAGAAGGCATGGCTGCACGGAATCGCAGGCCAGGAATTGCTGCTGCTGAGGCGCGATCGGAATCTACTGGTTCAAGTCCTGGTTGTTCCGCTTTTCGTCCCGGTGTTCTATCTACTCATCTACTCAGGGATGATGTCCGCGGTCGCCGGTAATTTCCGGCACGCCGCAGTGATGGCCTTTGGCGTGGGAGCCTACTCGTTGATCAGCAGCGCCATACCCATTCTGAATCGTGAAGAAAAGACCCTCTGGCAGCTTCTGACGTTCCCGCAACCCCTGGCGACGATCCTGGCGAAGAAGACGATGGTATGGGCCGCGCTCGGTCTGTTCTACGGCGGCGCTACGCTGCTTTTCATTACGCACTTCAGCCGCCGTCTCTACGCCGCTTCCTGGGGCCAGGTGTTCCTGGCGCTGTACGGAATTGCGCTCTACGCGTTCATCGCCGCCGGAATAGGAATATTGGCTACAAATGTACTGGAGACCGAAGCTCGCGCCCGCATGCGAGCGGACATGATCTATCTGTACATGATCCTGGCAGCGAGCTATGCCAACATAATTTATTCGCCCTCACTGTGGATAAAGCTCGCGCAGCTCGTGCTGTCCACTCTGCTGGCCTTCGCGCTGTGGCAAAAAGTGAAGGACGCCGCACCTTATATTCTGGACCCGGTTGCCCGACCTGCCCGGAGCATTAGCCTGGCCGATGGAATGATTGCAGCGCTCGCGTTTTTCGTGGCGCAGGGAATGATATTCCTGCTGATTCATTCATTGAGTGACGCCACTTTGTCCGCGCAAATCAGCTTCGCCTATATTCTGTCCGGGTTCATCGTTTCGGGCCTGGCGTTCTTGATCCTCTCCAGGCAGCAGGTCCCGCGCTTGTGGGAGAAAATCGGCGTGTTTCGAACCGAGGACAAAGCAAAGTCTCAACCGCTCGGGACGGGCATTCTTCGCGCGGCGGGCCTGGGTTTTCTCGCGGGTGCGGGCGCACTCGTTTACGTCCGGCTGCTGAACCTCTTTCCGCAGGGGCAGATCTGGAAACAGGATGCAGAACTCAGCTCTTTCCTCTCCCGCGCGGAGCGCCCCGTGTGGATCTGCATTCTCGCGATCGTGGCCGCTCCTTTGTTTGAGGAATTCCTCTTCCGCGGCCTGATTTTTCAGGGTTTGCGGCGAACCACCGGTCCCTTCCTAGCGATCCTTGGGAGCGCCGCTGTTTTCGCAATCGTCCATCCTCCGATCTCGGTCCTCCCTGTTTTCGGTCTCGGCATCGCCGCTGCGCTCAGCTTTCAGGAGTCCGGGTTCCTGCTGGCTCCGATCCTGACGCACGCGGTGTACAACACCATGGTCATCTTCCTCAACAATTTCTGAGTAAGACCACCCGGGGCGTTCTATTGCCATCGGTCGGGAACGGGTGTAGGCTTGCTGTTTATGAAGAACTGTTGCCAGATGGGCGATTGCTTCTGCGGCTGTTGCTGCTGCCCGTGTACTTGCGCATCCTCTGGCATGGGGAGGCTGGAAGAGTAGAAACGGAATCCAGCTCAGGAGTAGCCGACCCACCGCCAGAGATGAACTGGTTGGTGGGTTTTTTGTTTTGCGGTCTCATCAGTCGAACGAAAATACGACGACAGGAGAGGTGAAATGACTGACTACAAGCATCCCGAAGTGCTGGTGACGACAGAGTGGGTCGAGGAACATCAGAAGGATCCGAAAATCCGCTTGATCGAGGTGGATGTGGACACCACGGCCTACGATCAGGGGCACATTGCCGGAGCCGTTGGCTGGAATTGGCAGACTCAGCTTCAAGATAATGTCCGGCGCGATTTGATTGACAAGGGCACGCTTGAAAAGCTGCTCGGTCAGGACGGCGTCACAAACGACACGACCATCATTCTCTACGGCGACAACAACAATTGGTTCGCGGCCTACGCGCTGTGGCAACTGAAATATTACGGCCATCGGGACGTCCGGCTGATGAACGGCGGGCGCAAGAAGTGGCTGGAAGAGAAGCGGCCGTTGACGACCGAAACGACGAAGACTGCGCCGGCGACGTATCGCGCGACCGGGCCGGATGAATCCATTCGCGCGCGGAAGGAGGATATCACTGCGTTCCTCGAGAAGCGAAAAGCGGCGCAACTGGTGGATGTGCGCTCGGTCGATGAATTCACCGGTAAAATTATCGCCCCGCCCGGAATGACGGAAACGGCGCAGCGCGCTGGACACATTCCGGGGGCCGCGAATATTCCCTGGGCGCAAGCCGCGAATGAGGATGGCACGTTCAAGTCATTCGAAGCTCTAGAGCAGCTTTACGGATCGAAAGGGATCAACGGCAGGAACGAAGTGATCGCCTACTGCCGCATCGGCGAACGCAGCTCGCATACCTGGTTCGTGCTGAAGTACTTGCTGGGCTACGAAGGGGTAAAGAATTATGACGGGTCGTGGACCGAGTGGGGAAACCTGGTGGGCGCGCCGATCGAGAAGGAGGCTCGGGCGGCGGCGAGGTAGGCTTAGAAGGATCACGGAACCACCGAGGAACACTGATAACCAGCCACAAGAGACCTAGCAGAAGAAAGGGCCAGCTAACTTTACGGGAGTGCGCTGGGCGCGACGCCGTCGTGGCGGGCCTGATCCTGAATCGCGCTGATTTGCGAGAGCAGGTCGTCGCGCTTTTTCTCGAGGTTGGCAAGCTCGGATGTCCAGTTGTCAAACCTGACCCCCGAGGGGCGTGTGGATTTCACACCGTCGCCGGTGGGCTTGCCGGCTATGGCAGCCTCAAGCTGGGCGATCTGCGTGTCGAGCGGAGGAATCTTCGCTTGCAGTCTGGCGATTTCGTCGTGATACCACTTTCCGTCGTGGGTCTTGCCAGTCGTCTTAGGTTTCGGTCCGGACACCACGGAAGGGGCGTTCGGGTTTCCGACCGTTGAGACACCCGCGTGTGGATTGAGTGAGTTTATTTCCTCGTTGGTCCACACTTTTTTCTGCTGGGTCTGTGAAGCGGATGGGTTTAGAGAGGAATTTTCGGGGGCGGTATGCGCCGCCAGAGGCGGCTCGGCGGATTCGCTCGCCTGAGTCGCTTCTGACTGCGCGCTGGCGGCGCTGGCGGCGAGGAAAAATAGAGCGGCGACAAACGGCGCGATCCATCGGTTCATAACGCCTCCTCGAAGGGCGAGTGCTACCAGATTAAACCCGTCGCCCCATGAAAGTTACGGATCCCCAGGCAGAGGTTTCCCATTCGCCAACTCATCTCGCGCGACCTGGAGGGCCTGCTTGGGCGGGCCCAGGCGGCGATAGCGGCTGACCTCGATCGACTGATGTTCTTCAAATGTGAAGAGGAATTTTCGTGCGGTGAAATCGTATTGATAGCGCGCGGGCAACCACAGGCCCGGCGCGACTTCGCTCTGCTCGAAATAAAACACGCCGCCGCGATAAAGCTTGCCCAGAATGCCGCCACCGAAGGAAACATCACGGACGATGTGGGCCTCGGCGCGCAGAATCTGCAAGGCGTCATGGTCCACCCAGATTTTTGCAGTGGCGTGCAGGAGCGCTTCCTGCAAAGTAGTGCGCGGGTGAAAAGCCGGATTCGGATCGAGCTCGATCAAGTCGCACTCACGGCCAGCTAGGTTTTCCCGTCCCAGCCATTTGAGGGTGTAGGCTTCGCGAGCGGCATCCACCAGCTCCGCGCGGTCGTGCTTTTTCTTTTCCGATTTTGCGTAGGCCGTTTTGATTCTGGAGTCGTTGGGATTCAGCGCGAGTTGCAACAAGTCCCGCCAGGCCGCTAACTGCTTGCGATACTCCGCAGGGTCGGTGGGCTTGCCGTTTTCCTCGACCAGAATTTTCAGCGTGCCTGGTCCGGTCGGTAGGACGCGGTAATTCTTGTCTTCGAGGACGCGCGGATTGCTGCCGCCGGTGCGGACCAAGTGGCGCTCGAAGCGCTGGTACTCTTCGATCGCGATGTCGTCGGCGTGCTGGTTCGAGATCAACTTATCGGTGCGCGCGCGAAGCTCGGCGTCCGAGGGAGGCTGCTGTTTCGGCTGCGGAGCGTCTATTGGGAAATTCCGAGCGGAGGAGAACGCCAGGCTCGCCAGAGCCAGCGTGGCCAGGAAAGTCGAGATGGGCTTGTTCGCGCGCATTCGAGTGTGCCCCTGCTGGGATTCTAAGGGGCCAGGAACAGTTGCAGAACCATTGTAACTTTCTTTCTGGTCGGCACGGTGCGAGTCGCGCGAAAGGTTGAGCCGCCGGCAACCCCACAAATCCGTATAATTGAGTGAACAATTCGAGCGGGTCATTCGTCTATAGGGAGGTAATGAAAAAAACTGCGCGCTTCTGGTCGGAAGCAAGGGCGAATTCTGTGGCCCTGCGGGAGACATTCCGGATTGCGCTCGATACGCTGCGGGCGCACAAACTGCGCACCTTTCTGACACTGTTGGGTGTGATCCTGGCGGTGACCACGCTGGTGGCGGTGATCTCGGTGCTCAACGGGCTGAATCTGTACGTGGCGGACAAGGTGGCGAACCTGGGCGCGAACGCATTTGTGATTGACCGCATTGGCATCGTCACAAACTTTGAGGAGTGGACCAAAGCGCGGAAGCGGCCGCCGCTCGACATGACGGATTACGAAGCGCTGCGCGACGGGATGAAGCTGGCGCAAGCCATTGCCGGAGAACAGGACACCACGGCAGACGTGCGCTACGGGAACCAACTGAGTCAGGACGTGGTCATCATCGGCGTGACCCCGGCATATCCGGAAATTCGCGAGATTGAAGTATCGCAGGGGCGGCTCTTCACGCAGGCCGATGAGGACCACCGCTCCGGCGTTTGCATTATCGGTCGGGACGTAGCCGACAAATTGTTTCCAGGGATTGACGCGCTGGGAAAAGACATTCGCGCCGGGCAAGGTCAGTATCGCATCGTCGGTGTGGCCAAGGCCAAGGGGACGGTGTTCGGCGTGTCGCAGGACAATTTCGTGATGATGCCGCTCGGCGCATATCGTAAAGAATGGCTGAAGCGGCTCGATACCGTTGCCATGTTTATCCAGGCGCAGGGCCCGGAATGGATGCCGGCGGCGATGGACGAAGCGCGCGTGATTTTGCGGTCGCGGCGGCACGTGCGATATCAGGACGACGACAATTTCGCCATCATCGCGCCCACTTCCATCACCGGCTTGTGGAACCGGATCACCGGGAACGCCTTTGGCATCGCCATCTGGGTCACCTCGGTGTTTCTGGTGGTCGGCGGAATCGTGATCATGAACATCATGCTGGCGAGTGTGACGGAGAGGACGCGCGAGATCGGACTGCGGAAATCGCTGGGGGCGCGGCGGCGCCACATCATTATGCAATTTCTGGTGGAGTCGTCGCTGCTTTCGGCGACGGGGGGCGCGGCGGGCGTCGCTCTCGCGCTGGTGTTGGCGCAAATCGTTCGCTCGGTGACGCCGATCCCGGTTTCGACTCCGTTTTTTGCCATTTCGATCGCGCTGGTGCTTTCGACGGCGGTAGGGCTTTTCTTCGGCATTTATCCGGCGATGAGAGCGGCGCGTCTGGACCCTATCGAAGCGCTACGGGCGGAGAACTGAATGTTGGCGCTACGGCAGGACTATCGCGAAAATTTCCAACTGGCGTTCGATACCATTCGCGCACACAAACTGCGCAGCTTCCTCGCCGTGCTGGGAGTGATGATCGGGGTGGCGCTGATTATTCTTGTCGTCGGGCTGGTAGAGGGATTCCGCGAGACCATCCAGAACGAGATTGCGGCCGAGGGGCTGGACACCGCCTGGGTAGCGCGCTTCGCGCAAGGGCCCCGCTCGGACCGGCGGCCGAAAGAAGAGCGCGAACGCAAGCCGCTGGTGCGCGAGGACGGCATCGCGGTCATGGAGTCGTGCCCGGCGGTGAAGCAGGCGGCCGTCTCTATTTTTGAATGGACGCAACCGCACAGCGTAAAGTACCAGAAGAACCAGGTGCAGGGCGGCGAATTTCGCGGCACCTTTCCGGCCTACCTGGAAGTCTATTCGAATGCCACTTTGAAAGCGGGGCGCTTTTTCAGTGAATCGGAAAACGAGCACCGCGAAAACCTTGTGGTGTTGGGCGAAAATGTGACCACGGCTCTTTTCCCGACCGTGAATGACGCGCTGGGAAAAGAAGTATTGGTGGACGGCTCGAATTTCACGGTGATTGGAGTTCTGGAAAAACCGATCGGCGGCTTCGGCAACAACGACGAGGACCGCCGCGTGGTCATCCCTTTCTATACCTTCCGAAAACTTTATCCCGCGGCCTTCGAGATCGCCATGCGCTTTTTGGCCTATCCGGGGCAGCTCGATGCGGCCGTGGACCAGGTGCGTGAAGTGCTGCGGCGGCGGCGGAATGTGCCGTATGAAAAGCCCGACAACTTCGCCATTCAGACGAATGTGGAGATTCGCAAGAACTTCGATGAAATCATCGGCGGCGTGGTGCTGGCCATTGTGGTGCTGAGTTCGATTGGTCTGATGATTGGCGGGATGGGCGTGATGAACATCATGCTGGTCTCGGTGACCGAGCGAACCAGAGAAATCGGCGTGCGCAAAGCGATCGGCGCGCGCCAGAGCGACATCACCTGGCAATTTCTTTTCGAAGCGATGACGCTGACCGGCGCGGGCGGCCTGATGGGCATTCTGGCCGGGAGCCTCATCGTGTTTCTAATACCGCTGGTCACCAGTCTGAAGGCGGTCGTGCCCGCCTGGGCCGTGATCGTCGGGTTCAGCGTTTCGGTTGGCATCGGACTGGTGTTCGGCGTGTGGCCGGCCACGAAAGCGGCGAAACTGAATCCGGTGGAAGCGCTGCGGTATGAATGAATGGTCGGGCGCCTGCAGGAATCCCGCGAAGATAATCTGTCCGACTATTTCGACGGCGCCCCAAAACTCTGCTCGATTACAACGGTGCTGCGCGGGTCCAAGTGCGATTTTCCGTCGAGCCCGATACGGTAAGGAAGGCCGTCGGAATCGACGGGAATGCCGCTCAAGATGCCGGAATCGACCATTTCCTTTGTCGAAGCGGGGTAGTGTTTGAAGCGTTTGCGGTAATCTTCGGCGAGCTCATCCAGGTGCGCTTCGTCTTCTTGCGCTTTCAGCCCCCGCAATTTTTCATATGCATCTTTGCGGACGTGGGGATCTTTCGTGGATTGAAACAGCTCGGACCAGATCATGCGCGAAGTTTCGATCGAGGCCCCCTTATCGGCGACCCGCGCGGCCATCAACCTCAGCCACGCGGGCGAGTTCGGAACTTTGCTTGCCGCGAAGTAGGCGGCTGCCGCCTTCGGATAATCCTTCGAGCGCCAGTAATAAAGAAAACCCAGATCGGAATCGAGCCGCCAGGCGTCGGGATTTGCTTGAATGCCGCGCTTTACTAGTTCGACGGCTAGGTCGGTGCGTCCGGCGCCGATCGGAGGGGGCTCGGAAAGAAAGATCGCGCCGAAGCGATAGGCCGGGAGAAGCCGCGGGTCAAGAGTGGTGGTCAGGTCCAGTAGCGGCCACAGCAAATCGAAATCCGCATGGGGCACGCCGATGCGCGCGCCGTAATATTGCACCGCGCGCGTCCAGTACACATCGGCGAGCAGCGCGTCATAGCCCAGGCTCAGCTTTTTCACCAGCGGCCCCGAGCGCAGCAGCAGCTCTTGTTTCTGCCTGACCCCGGAGCGCGTGCGCGCGTCAATGCTCACCTGCAGCGCGGCGATGGCGAGCAAGAGCACCGGCGCAGCGGACAAAGCGATCCAAGCGACGGAGTTTTTAGGGAGAACGGTCATTTCAGGTTGCGCCCGGAGAATGCAGCCGAGGCTCCCAGCAGAACGACGCTCACGTACAGGAGGGCGTATAGCGTGTTTTGCACGATGAGCGCTGCGGGAATTTTGTCGCCGTACGCCGCCGCGGCGATGCCGTTGAAATTGTGGAAATTCGGCAGCAGGTAGTACAGCGCGCGCGTCATGCCCAGAAGAACCGGATTTTTTGTCACTTCGCCGAATTCGCGGATGTCCTGCGCAAAAGTTCCGGTGATGTAAATGGCCAGCGTGAAGAGCGTGGAAAGTATCGGGCTCGAGAAGCAGGAAAAGAATAGCGCCAGGGCGGTGACCAGCGCCAGTTCCAGTAGGATGAAATAAATCGCCACGAGAATGGAGAAGTCCGACCGCTCGAAGTGCCTGCTCACGTAGTAGAGTGCGGCGGCGAGACCGAGCGCCATCAGCGCCGTATTCACCGCCAGGGTCAGCAACAGTCCGGCATATTTTCCCACCAGAAATTCCCAGCGGCGGACGGGCTTGGCCAGCAGGCTATAGAGCGTGCGTTTTTCAATTTCTTTATACACCAGGCCGACGCCGATGAAGATGGCCATGATCAGGCCGATCAAGGAGATGGCCGAGAGGCCCAGGTTGACGATTACCAGCCGCTCGATACCAATGGAAATCTGCCCGACCAGGATGGCGGCGCCGAACATCATGAGCGCGAAGAAAATCAGGTTGTAGAGGACCCGATCGCGAATCGCTTCGCGATATGCATTCACCGCGACCACTCCGGGAATGGAGATCCGCGCAGCGCTCATCGAGCGTCCACCTCTACCGCGTGCGACGCGCCTTTCTCACGGTCTACCAATCCGAAGAAATAATCCTCGAGCGTGGGCCGCAGCGGCTGCACGGAGAGGATGCGCGCTTCCGAGGCGCGCAACATCTCCAGCGCGGCGTACAACTCCGCTTCCGGCAGCTCGATGCGGTAGCGCGCTCCTGTTTTCGTTGCGCGTTCGGCAAGCTTTGGCGGCAGCGGACGGCCGTCCAGCGCCTCGAACAAGACCTCCATCCCCTGCACTTTGATCGAAACGATATCGCCGGGCGCGCCGACGCCTTGCAATTTTCCGCCGAGCAGCACGGCCACGCGGTCACACAACATTTCCGCATCGGTCAAAATGTGCGTGGAAAAAAATACCGTGCGGCCCTGCTGCCGGAGCGCAAGGATGATGTCGCGTACCTCGCGCCGCCCCACAGGATCGAGGCCCGACATGGGCTCGTCAAGGAACACCACCTGCGGGTCGTGCAGGATGGCTTGTGCGATCCCCACGCGCTGCAACATGCCTTTCGAAAATTTTCGCAATTGCACCTCCGCAGCAGCCGTCAGTCCAACCAGTTCGAGGAAACGCTTCACGCGCTCACTACGCTCGGTCGCGCCATAGCCAAAAAATCGCGCGTAATAGTCGAGCAACTCGCGCGCCGTCAGGTAGTCGTAGAAATAGGGCTGTTCCGGCAGAAACCCGATCTCGCTGTGCACGCCGATATCATCAATCGAGCGCCCGCGGATGCGCGCAGTTCCCGCCGTCGGGAAAATCAGCCCCATCAGGAGTTTCAATGTGGTGGTCTTCCCCGCGCCGTTGGGCCCGAGAAATCCGAATACTTCTCCCTCTGCCACCTGCAGTGTCAGGTTGTCGAGCGAGCGGCGCTGCCGCCGACGCCAGAAGCCCAGTGGGAAATCTTTTGTGAGCCCCTCGATCTCAATTGCCGGTGTACCCATGATGTTCATTATTTATTTTTTCCCCCAGATTTGCTCCTGTCAATATCGTGTTGTTGCTTCGCTTGTCACAGGCATGCCCTGCGTCACCGAGCCGGGGGTTCGCGGGCCGGAACGGAAATGCCGCGCCGCCCCGCTCAACTAGCCTAGAATGGAGCCATGTCTGAAGCGGAAGCGAAGCCGAACGCCGGTCGAGGAATGGCTCGGGCCTCGGTTGCGGCGGCAATCAGCTCACTGGCTACACTCGCTTGCTGCCTGCCCGCAGGATTTCTTGCCGCCGCGGGCGCTGCCGGAGCCGGAGTCATCTTCCGGAGATTTCGACTAGGACTTCTGGTACTTTCCGTGGTTTTTCTCGGGCTAGGTTTCTGGCAGCAGCAGCGCGGGGCGCGATGCGGGCTCGAGCCCGGGCTCTGGACCAAGGCGCTCCTTTGGATCTCAACGGCGATCGTAGTGCTGGTGTTGCTGTTCCCGCAGGAGATCGCCGGGTTCTTGGCCGACCGGCTGGGGCCGAGCGCCCGATGAACCGCCCCGCTGCCCTGCGGCTCCTCGGCCTTTTCGGGATTCTGGCCGCGCTGGTGGGCTACGCACTCCGGGTCCCGCACACACCTCCCCGGCAGCGTCCACTGGCGACCCTCAAAGCCGACAATCTCTCCGGATTTCGCAGCACCTTCAACGATGCAGCTGGGAATGTGCGGTTACTGTTGCTGTTCTCCCCCACTTGAGCCACTTGTCTGCGGGGGGCTTCCGCAGTCGAAAAAATTCTTGAAGAGACCGCCAGCCCCGACATCCGTGTCTTTGTGATCTGGGAACCGATCACGACCGCTGACTGGCGCCGGCCGACCGCCGGGACGCTCGCGCGAATCCCGGACACTCGCGCGTCGCAGTTTTGGGACCCGGACCACCTGATTGCAGAAGAGTTGCGTCGCGCCATCCAGTCAAGCGCGCCTCTGCCGAAGCCGTCCTGCTGTGTGAATCAGGGGCACTTCTGGGATATGGCGGCGGTTTTTCGGCCGGAAGCGCGCGCAGACGGCGCACTCCCTGCGCCGGTTTTCTTCGACGGAGAAGTCGTGGCGCAGCAATCCGGAATCCGCGCCAAGTTTAAGGAGATAATTTCTTCGCAGACTCCCCGCGGGCAGCCCTGAAAACTATGGAGGTGATGGAAACTACGGCTGAGGCAGAGGCGCGGCGGGTGTCGAAGCCGGCTCGGCGGCCGCTGGGGGGGCATGCTCGGGGGAACGCAGCTTCTCGAACGCCGGGCTGGTCTTGAATTGCCCGGGGAATTGTTCTTCGTAGGAAGCCAGTCCGGGGCACATCATGCGATGCGTCAGAGAAAAACCGTACGCTTGCATTTCCTTCTTCGCTTCCGCGGCCGTCCAATTCTCTTTGGCCATGCGCAGGGCCGCAATCATCATTCCGGTGCGGTCGGTGCCGTAGTAGCAATGAACAAAGACGCGCTTCTCGGGATTTTCTTGAAGCAGAGCAAGGAACCGCGCGGCGATCTCGTTGTCCGGATGACCACATTGCCAGGGAATGGAAACGTATTTCATCCCGAGCTTGGTCACCGCTTCGCGCTCCTCGGTGCGCTCTCCTTCTCGCAGATCCACCACCACCTCGATTCCCATTCTCAAAAGGTTAGTGAGGCCGTCTCTGGTCGGTTGAGCGCCCCGATAGAGAGTCGGAGTCACCTCGCCGAAGTTCGCGACGCCATCGAGCGGGATCTTACGCGGCGCTTTGTGTACCGAAGTTGAATCCGGCGGAGAAGAACCAGGCGGAGCGCCCGGGCTTGCGGCTTGTTCGGATTGCGCGCGGGCGCAGGGAAGTGCGGCGAGCAGCGCAAGTGTTGCTAGCAAAAAGCTTTTTCGCGCGAGAAATTGCTGCATGAGTGTGAGATGCGACTCCTAGAAAAATAGTAGCACGTCTATTCCTGCACACGCACCACTACCAGTAGACGCTTTCGACAACTTCTGCCGAAGATTTTGTGGTTCGATTGTGAATTTTTCTTGACAAGTTTTCCACAACCACTGATACTGCGCAGCCAGACTCGGGGGAACGTGAATCAATCGTCGCCATCCTGGGTGGACGATGGATCCACGGAGTAAGCACCGGGTAAACCAAAAATTCAAAGGGGACCGCCCCACTTCGCAGCGCGCAGTGAGGTTCTTGCGCGGCTTAGCTGGGCTTTTGTGTCTTTTTGGCTCGGAACGTTGCATTTCGGCACAATTTGCCGACAAAACTCACGTCCCATTGGACCGGTGGACGCGAGTTTCACAGCGGTACACAAGGAAGCATCCGGGTTCCCGCGTTTGGGAGTAGAATAGACACAAGCCCTCCCGCACGGCACCCCGGCTAACAATTCGGCGGCACGACTGCCGGCGCGGAGGCAGAGATGGCGGAAACGAGAACGGCATTGAACGCTCACACGGAAACCGAACAGAAGACGCGACGAGCGTCCGGACTGGATTTTGAGCGCCGGTTCACTGATGGAAAGGTGTCTGCGTTCGACACCGTCGAGTGGGAGCGGCGCACCGCGCAGATAGGGAACGACAAAGGCCAGATAATTTTCCGCCAGGACAACGTCGAAGTCCCCAAATCTTGGTCCATGACCGCGACGAACATCGTCGCTTCGAAATACTTCCACGGAAAGCCGAATACGCCGGAGCGTGAAGGCTCGGTGCGGCAGTTGATTAGCCGCGTGGTGGACACCATCGTCCGCTGGGGCGAAGAGGGGGGCTACTTCTCGACCAGCGATTCCAGAAACGCCTTCCGCGACGAACTGGCCCACCTGCTGGTCGAGCAAAAGGTAGCGTTCAATTCGCCCGTGTGGTTCAACGTCGGCGTGCAGGCCAAGCCGCAGTGCTCGGCTTGCTTCATCAACTCCGTCCAGGACAACATGGACTCGATCATGAACCTGGCGAAAACCGAAGGCATGCTCTTCAAGTGGGGCTCCGGCACGGGAACGAACTTCTCGACGCTGCGCGGCAGCCACGAATCGCTTTCAGGCGGCGGCATCGCTTCCGGTCCGGTTAGCTTCATGAAGGGCTTCGACTCATTCGCCGGCGTGATCAAGAGCGGCGGCAAGACGCGCCGCGCCGCGAAGATGGTGATTCTCAATGTGGATCACCCGGACATCGTCGAATTCATCGAATCGAAAATGAAGGAAGAGCGCAAGGCGCACGTCTTGATCGAGCAGGGCTATGACTCCTCGATTGACGGCGAAGCTTATTCCTCCGTCTACTTCCAGAATGCGAACCACTCCGTGCGGGTCACCGACGAATTCATGCGCGCCGTCGAGGAAGACCGCGACTGGTGGACCCGCAATGTGAACGACGGCAAGCCGTCGGAGAAATTTCGTGCGCGCGATCTGCTCCAGAGGATGGCTGACTCCGCCTGGCACTGTGGCGATCCCGGCATGCAGTACGACTCGACCATCAACCGCTGGCACACCTGCAAAGCCACCGACCGTATCTATGCCTCGAACCCGTGTTCGGAGTACATGTTCCTCGACGATACCGCCTGCAACCTGGCTTCGCTCAACCTGCTGAAGTTCCTGGGGTCCAATGGCCAGTTCGATACCGACGGCTTCCGGCATGCTGTGGACGTGACCATCACGGCGCAGGAAATTCTGGTGGACAACGCCAGCTACCCGACGGAAAAGATCGCGCGCAATTCGCACGATTACCGCCCGCTCGGCATCGGCTACGCCAATCTGGGCGCGCTGCTGATGTCGCTCGCGCTGCCCTACGATTCCGACGGCGGCCGCGATTTCTGCGGCGCCATCACCGCGCTGATGACCGGCGAATCCTACGCCCAGTCCTCGCGTATTGCGGAGCGCATGGGCCCGTTCGGAGGCTATCTGCGGAATCGCGATGCCATGATTGACGTGATCCGCATGCACCGCGATTCACTGCGGCCGATCAAGCCGGAAAATGTGCAGCCTTCGCTGCTGCGCGGGGCGCAGGATTCATGGGATACGGCGCTGGCGCACGGCGAAAAGTTCGGCTACAAGAATTCGCAAGTCTCTGTGCTCGCCCCGACCGGCACCATCGGCTTCATGATGGATTGCGACACCACCGGCATCGAGCCCGATCTGGCTCTGGTGAAGCAGAAGAGGCTGGTCGGCGGGGGCGTGATCAAGATCGTCAACAACACCGTGCCGCAGGCGCTGATGGAACTCGGTTACCCACCGGAACAGGTGGCGCAGATCGTGGATTACATTGACGCCAATGGCAAGATCGAAGGCGCTCCCGGATTGAAGGACGAGCATTTGCCGGTGTTCGATTGCTCGCTCGCGCCCATGGGCGGGGGTCGCTCGATTTCCTGGCTGGGACACCTGCGCATGATGGCCGCGGCTCAGCCGTTCCTCTCCGGCGCCATCAGCAAGACCATCAACATGCCGGAGGAATCCGCAGTGGAAGACATCATGGAAGCGTATATTGAGTCCTGGAAATACGGGCTCAAGGCTGTAGCGATCTATCGCGACAATTCCAAGCGCTCGCAGCCGCTCTCTGCTGCCGGGAAGAACGAAAAATCCGAGGAGAAGGCCTCCGTGGAAGCTCTGCCCGCCAAACCCGAACCGCCGTCACCTGAGCAACATGAGCTGTTCCAGCGCGCTTTGCGCCACAAACTTCCCAGTGAACGCAACTCGATCACGCACAAGTTCTCGATTGGCGGCCACGAAGGCTATCTTACCGTCGGCAAGTACGAAGACGGCACGCCGGGCGAAATCTTCATCAAGATGGCCAAGGAAGGCTCGACGCTTTCCGGGATCATGGACGCATTTGCGCTTTCTGTTTCGATCGCACTGCAATACGGCGTGCCGCTCCGCGCGCTGGTGGACAAATTCGTGAATGCGCGTTTCGAGCCTTCGGGCTACACTGGCAATCCGGAAATCCACTATGCCAAGTCCATCGTGGATTACATCGGACGCTGGCTGGGCGCGAAATTCATCTCGCCCAATTATCTCGATAGCAACGTGTCCACGATGGAGGAGGAAGCAACACCCGCGCCCAGCGGAAAAGCACCCGCGTCCGTAACGGTGATGAAAGTTGCGGAGACCGAGCCTGCGACGCGCCTGCGCGCCGCGATGGACGACGCACCTTCCTGCTCCGAGTGCGGCATGCTCATGACTCCCAACGGCAGTTGCTACAAGTGCGCGAACTGCGGCTCGACTTCGGGCTGCAGCTAGACAACGACGATACGATCGGTTCTTCGGAAAGGGCGCCTTGATTTTTGGAGGTGCCCTTTTTGTTTTCCCAGAGTGGGCGAATGTTATGATGGCCGCGCATGGAAATTCTCACGGAAGGTGCTTCTTGCGCGCCGGTCAACTGATCCCGCCGCTCAGCCTTCACACGCCGGACGGCCGCACCATCCGTGCATGGGATTTCAAGCAAAAGAAGAATCTGGTGATCGCGTTTCTAGACGCGGATTGCGCGTTGTGCGCTGATTTTCTGCGGCAACTCGCTGTGCGCGCTCGCGATCTAGGCGAGAAACAGGCTATCGCGCTGGCCGTATTTCTCGCGCCGCCGCCCGCTACGCTCACCGAATTTCTGCCGAACGAAATCATCGCCGGATGCGACATGCCGGGCCACGGAGCGCGCGCCTATCTTGGCGAGGATGCGTTTTCCGCCGATGGTCTGGTGCGCCCGGGCTTGTTCGTTGCCGACCGCTACGGCGAACTCTTCGCGTCATGGCCGCTCACGGCGCACAAATTTCCGGTGGTTCGAGAAATCTTCCACTCGCTCGAACAGATCGAAATGGCCTGCCAAGAATCAGACACGCTCGCCGGGCTTCGGGAGCCTTGATTCGAGAATCCTCCGGGCCCGACCCTAATCGTGCCCTAGTGCGGGCTTCTGGCTTTTCGGTTTTAGCCGCTCGGGAATGCGCCTGTGGGTCTTTCTCAGGTTTTTGTTGCGGCGTAGCTCTAGCCATGCCCGCAAGAGGGAAGAAATGCTCCGACAAATAAAAAGGGGGCTCTTTCGAACCCCCTAATTTGCTCTACCCCCAAGATTCCGGCTTCGGCGCGGCGAAACCGGCCCACCCCGGGATAAGAGACAGCCAGCAATCCAATTTGCACGCGCGTTGCCACCGCTTACGCTATTCCACAGGATGCTTAGCTGATTGTGGACGCAAGACTTAGCGCCCTAAGGCGCTGCGGGCCGGAACATTCCTCGGGGCACTTCTCCAATTTATTAAAACTCGCTCCGGGATTTCCTATGGTCTTTGGAAGAGTTCCGATCAAGCGCCTCAGGCCCCGAGGAGTGTGATTTCGAACCAGCTAGGCCGCGCCGACGGCGGTCGACTTCTCGAACTTCGCGCGAAGCCAGCGCTTCCAGATCGAGCGCGCCGGAAAAAAGACGAGCAATCCCCACAGAAGCATCACCGGGCCCTCCTGCAGCAGGCGGACCGTCCATCCGATCAGGCTCTCTACCACCGCGTGGTAACCCGGGACGACGGCGTTGTGCAGGCGTGTGGAGGTGGAAGGCGGGGCGACTTCGAGGCTGGTCCGGAAGTCTTCTGCCAGGGAAAGCTGTGAGGTCGCGAAATCAACGCGAGTCTTCCGTGCGCGCGGGATTCTCGAGTCGCCGCCGGAAAAAGCCCGAGAGCGGGTCACCGTGGCGCTCGAAGAGTTCTGTAAAGGCCTCGCGGGAGTCTTGCTGGAATTCAGCGACGAGCTGGTCGTCCTTGTTCATGGTCCGTTGAGCTTCACGAACGCCTTGGCTTGTTTCGGCCTCTCGCTGCTTGGAATGTCGCGAGAGCCGCAAAAGTTCCCGGCGAGCGCTCGATTTCTTCCGCTGGGTAGCCTCAAAAGCAGAGGACGGCGGGAAAGCGATTTCTTGCAGGATTTTAGCTAGGCGCCGACGGCGGAGCGGAGGGCCGTGGCCAGGGATTCGGTCCAGCGGCGCACATCTTCTTCGCGCTCTGCTTCCACCATCACGCGCGCGAGCGGCTCGGTGCCCGAGTAGCGCACCACCACGCGGCCGGAAGAGCCGAGCGCGGATTCGGCCTCCGTGAGCACGCGTGAGACCTCCAGCAGAGAATCGAGCGCGGGCTTTGACCGCACGCGGACATTCACGATTTTCTGTGGGAAAATTTTCAGATCGGCCACCAGCGCATCGAGCGGCCCGGCCAATGAAACGATGGACGCGATTTTCACCGCCGTCAGCATTCCGTCGCCGGTAGTCGCGTCGTCCAAAAATAAAATGTGCCCGGACTGTTCGCCGCCCAGGTTCGCGCCGATGCGCCGCATTTCTTCGAGCACATAGCGGTCACCGACGTTGGTGCGCACCAAGTTCAACCCGGATTTCTCGAGCGCGCGTTCGAGGCCCAGGTTGGCCATGGTGGTACCGACGATCACGTGACCTTTCAACTTGCGCGCCGATTGCAAAAAGCGCCCGGCGACCAGCAGCACGCCATCGCCATCCACCAGTTTACCGGACGCGCTGGAAAAAATTGCGCGGTCTGCGTCGCCATCAAATGCCACGCCCAGCGTTGCGCCGGTTTCCACCACGCGCTTCTGCATGGTGTCCGGATGGAGCGACCCGCAACCGGCATTGATGTTTTTTCCGTCGGGCTCGTCATGGATCGAGACTACTTCCGCGCCCAAGGAACGAAACAGCTGCGGCGCAAGCTTGCTCGCCGCCCCCTGGGCGCAATCGAGCACGATTTTCATCCCTCGGAATTTCGCGCCGGGGATCGCGGCTTCGCGCAACCCGCCCAAATAATCCTGGTGCAGCTTTTCATCAACCTTCGCATGCACGGCGCCGGCACCGGGAACCGCGCCGTCCGCAAAGAGAATGGAGTTCTCCAGTTGAGCTTCCACCGCGTCGGGAAATTTCATGCCTGAAGAGGAAATTAATTTCACGCCGTTGTCGTGGTAAGGGTTGTGCGAAGCGGAAATCACCACGCCCGCTGCAAAACCTTCGCGATTCACAAGCCATGCGACTCCCGGCGTGGTGAGCACGCCTGCGGAAACCGGCTGCGCGCCGGCCGCTGCCAGGCCGCCGGCGATGCGGTCGGCGATGTGCGGCCCGGATTCGCGCGTGTCGCGCCCGATCAGCACTCGCGGAACTTCCGAGTCGACGCCGCCCTGGGCGCGCAGATATGCTCCTAGCGCGCGGCCAATGCGATCAAGCGTTCGATCGTCCAGCGGGGATTCCCCGGGAATTCCGCGGATGCCGTCAGTACCGAACAGTTGTTTGCCCATGAAAAGGAAGCGCCGTCCGCCTGAGACGGGGCAAGTGATTCTATCATCCGCACTCGGTCGCCGGGCGGGCGGGCGGAGCGGAAGCGCGCCAAATTGTCACCCTCCCGCGCGGCGCGAGGGATTGTCCGCCGAAGCACATAGGCACCGGCCGGGCAGCGGCTGTGTTATCGTACGACGATGCCTGTCGAAGAAAACAGAGTTGTGACTGCCAGTTCGGTGAGCGCGCGAATCATTGCGGCCGGAATCGTGATTGCCTTCCTCTACTGGGCTTCGAGCGTGCTGGTGACGCTGATCGTTTCGGTGCTGCTGGCCTATTTCCTGGATCCTCTGGTCACCTGGATGGAGAGTTGGCACGTGCCGCGCGCGCTGGGCTCGCTGCTGGTCGTGTTGTTCTCACTAGGGCTGATCATGATCATGGTGTGGACGCTGGTCGAGCGCGTCGATCAGTTCGGCCGCGATTGGCCGAGCTACCGCGCGCCGCTCCACGCGGTCGCAAACGCCGTGTCGAAAAAACTGGAATCGTTCGAGGCGCACGTTTCGGAAATTCAGCCCGGAGACACAACCCCGGGCCAGCGCGTGGTCGCGGTTGCGGAATCGCATCCCGTACGCAACGCTTTGCTCGCGCGGCTCAACACGCTTTACGCGTTCATCCTGGCAGCCACATTTGTGCCCTTCCTGGTTTTTTTCATGCTCGCTGCCAAGCGACAGGTGTGGCATGCCACGATGCAATTATTTCCGGCCACCGAGCGAACCGGTGTGAAACAGACGCTCCAAGACATTAGTCTGGTGCTGCGCAGCTACGTGGTCGGCACTGCTTTGGTGGGCCTGATCCTGATCGGTGCGAGTTGGATGATTTTCCTGGTGATGGGACTGGAATTCCCGTTTCTCACCGCGCTGCTTTCCGGCATCTTCAACCTGATCCCCTATCTTGGCGTGATCCTCTCCTGGCTGCCGCCGTTGTTGATCGGCCTGAAGCAATACCACACGGTTACGCCGTTCCTGTTCATCTTCGGTGTGCTTACCGTGCTGCATCTGGTGGCCGCGAACCTACTGGTACCGGCGTTGGTGGGGTGGCGCGTGCGGCTGAACGCGCTGGCGCTGACGCTTTCACTTTTGTTCTGGGGCTGGCTATGGGGTGGGATGGGGCTGGTGCTGGCGATTCCAATCACCGCGGTGATCAAAGTGATTTGCGACCACGTGGAAAGCATGCAGCCGGTGGGCCGCTGGATGAGCGGTTAGCATTTCCGGAGCCCGGGGATCAAGGCCGCCGGTGGAGCAGCGCTACCAGGTCGGCATGTCCCTGTTGGTTCTGCGCCTGTTGAAACATCCTGATCGCCGCGATTCCCCGGGCTCCTGCGCGAATACATTCCCCAGCGTTCGCTTCATTCACGCCGCCGATGGCGATCACCGGAATTCGCACCGCGGCCGAAACCTCCCTGAGCCGCGCTATTCCTTGCGGGGGTCCATAGGATTTCTTCGAAGGTGTCTGGTAGATCGGCCCGAAAAGAACGTAGTCGGCGCCGGCGCTCGCTGCCTCGTGCGTTTCTTCCGCACGGTGACAAGAGACGCCAATTCTAAAACCTGCCGGCCCGTTTCCCGCGCGGCACCAGCGGATCACATCGCGCGCAGGCGCAGACTCGCCGCCCAAATGCACGCCCGCAGCGCCCGCGGCCAGCGCAACATCCAGCCGGTCATTGACAATCACCAGGGCTTTTCCCTCACTCGATTCCGCGATGCTCACCGCTTCCCGCACCAGCGCCAGCAATTCCCGAGCAGGCAAATCCTTCTCGCGGATCTGGATCCAGTCCACTCCCGCGTTTGCGGCCATACGAATTTTCTCGAGCAGGCCCGAAACGGAGGCAGCCGTGCCCAGGGATTTGCGATCGGTGACGTAGCAGACGACCGGCCTATCAGGTACGGGTGGCAACGGCGGAAGTCCGGCGGCGAAACGCCTCGAGCGCCAGGAACACATTCATCACTCCCAAGCCCGAGATCGCGCCGCGAAGATAGGGATTTTTTACGAACAGCCCCAGCGCGGGATACTGGTAGAGGAAATAATTGACGTCCCAGATTTCAGACCACGGCACCAGAATCAGCACCAGTCCCACCTCGAGCCACAGGAGTAGAAGGACCACACGCAGCAGCCGAATGAACATGAGCTAGAGATTATGGGAGATTCTCGTCGGAGTCGCAACAGCTAGTCCCCATCCGCCGAGTTTCGCGATTTGCTCGATTGCTCCGCGCAAAACTTGCCTGGTGAGCAAAGCCAGTGGATTCGGGCTAGTGCTTCTGCTTGGCGGAGATGCGGTCGGCCACGTCACGGTAATCAATATTCATCGCATAGACCTGACGGAAACTATCGAGCGCGGCTTGTTCTTCGCCGGCCTCATCCAGCGCCATTCCCAGGTCGTAACGCAACGCCAGAATGGTCTCTTGCTCGAGGCCCGGCACTTGGAGCGCGCGCTGATACCACAGAGAAGCAATCTTCGGTTCGCCTTTGTCCATGAACGAAAGCCCGAGCATGGTCGAGCAGTTCATGGCGTAGCGGAATGGCTTGCCTTTCTCGACCGCCTTGGCCACCTTCTGGAATTCTCCGATGGCTTCATCGAGCAGGCCCATTTCGCGGTAGGCGATGCCCAGGTTGTAGTGCGTTTCTAGGTCTTCGTCTTCTTCGCCTAACTCGCCCAATTCCGCGCGGAACTCCTGAAAGACTTCGGAAAGCTCATTCAAAGTCTCGGCGGTGGGGGCAGGCACGGAAGACGATCCATTCGAGGAAGGACCCGCCGCTGCCATGGGCTCGGGGATGGCAGCGGCTGCGGGTTCGTCGACCGGCGCTTCCAGACCATCAATTTCAGCCACCAACTCGTCGATAAACTCCTCTGTCGTGGTGGCGCCGCCCTTGCCTTTCGGCACTGAAGGCGTCAACTCGAGTTCGAATTCGCCGCCTTGTTCGGCAATCTCAGCAGCGACAGGTTCTTCGGCTGTCTGTTCGACGATTTCGATAGTGGGTTCCGGCGCAGCCTCTTCGCTTGTGGCCTGAATCTCGAACAGTTCCGGTCGAGGCTCGGATACCGCCTCGGGCACGAAGGAAACCTCCGCTTCCGCGGTCACCGGCTCTGGCGCTTCGACCGGCTCAGGTGAAACAGCGGGAACAGCTTCCTTGGCGGCTGCCACGGGCGCGGGCTCTTCGACTTCTGAAACCATCGCCTCCCATTCGTCCGACAGGTCCACTTCTTCATTCGAAGCAACCGGCTGTCGGGCCGCGGCAGGCTCGACAGTCGCAGCGGCCAGCGGTTCTTCGGTCCGCTCCGATTCGGGCACGGAGACGGGGATTTCGAACTCGACCGGAGCTGCGTCCACAGGAATCGGCGAGGGCTGGACCTCAAATGGCGGAGGCTCGGCAGGCGCCGCTTCGATCGAAGCTTCGACCTCGGGCTTTTGCGAAGCTCCCTCCGCGGCCGGTGTCGCGAGCGCAGGAGCGGCCGGGAGGTCTTCGGTCGCGATGCCTGCGGCCTTCTGATAGCGCTGGCGGAGTTCGGCGAAACGGTCCGCATTCGCCGTATCGTTGCGTTCCCGATGAATCTGCTCGAGCTGTGAAGCGAGTTCGGCGGTGCGTTTGTCATTTCCCGCACCCAGGTACATATCGAGCAGCCGTTCGAGCGTCGGTGTGTGCCGCGGCGCACGCTCCAGCACATTTTCGAGCAGGTGCGTGGCCTTCTGCGTCAAGCCGTAGCTCGAGAACAGGTCCACGTCGGTCAGGGCCTGGGCGATATACTTCTGAGTTTCCTCATCAAGCGCTTCCTCGATAATCGCTACGGGCGCGGGGGACGATGTTTCCAGAGTCTGGTTTTCGGCAGGGGCCGCAAAGGAAGGCTCGGCGGATGTCTCCGCCACAGGCGCTGGGGTAACCGGAGTTCCCCCGCTCCGCGTGCGGAGCCGATTCACCCGTTCGACCAGCCGCTCATCATCTTTATTGCGCTCGATCAAATCCTGCAGCAGCTCTTCGGCGCGCGCAAAATTGCCCGCATCGGCGCAAGCATCGGAAAGCTGAATGATTGCCAGGGGCAACTGGTGCGAATTGCTGGTGTGGCGGCAGAAATCGACAAACTCCTCGAGCGGCGCAATCTGCTTCGGGTCCTTCTGGGTAATGGCGCTGAGGGCTTTCATGAACCTGTCCTGCTCGCCGGCTTCGACCATTGGATCGCGCAACTCGCGCAGCAGCACGAGCGCATCGGCAGTCTGCCCGCCTTCAATCTGCGTTTCGGCCACCTTATACAGCGGCGCAAAATGAGCATGTCCGCGCGCCAATATTTTCCGCCCGCGGTCAGCGGCCTTCTGCACCTGCCCGGCCTTCAGTTCCAGCTCCAGCAGCATGTTGGTTACTTCGCCGCCGGCATTGGCTTCGGGATGGCTTTCGAGAATCGAGATGGCTTGCGAACTCTTCCCGGCGGTTGAAAGCGCCTTGGCCTTCAGCAGCATCGCGCCGGCATTGCTGGAATCCACTTCCAGCGCGCGCTCGATCAGCTTCACGGCCTCATCCATTTCGTTGCGGTCAAACAAGCGCTGCGCGTAGGCAAGATATGTCTGGGCCGCTTCTTTCTTCTGGCCCATCACGTTGTAAAGCTCCGCCAGCCGCATCTGCACTCGCAGGTTGTCCGGCTCGACGTCGAGCAGACGGTGGAGCACTTCGAGCGCTTTCTGGGATTTGTTGGCCTTCAGATAGGCTTCGGCAATTTGCAGGAACAGTGGCCGCGCTTCGCTCAGCACTCCTTGTTGCACGTACAAATCGGCCAGCCGTTCCAGCGGCGCCAACTCATTGGGCGCGAGCTTGGCAATTTTCTTGTAAATCGCGATCGCCTTGCTGTTGAAGCCGTCGCTCAAATAAACCTGCGCGAGCCGCTCGAAATATTCGATGGCCTGCGGCATGTCTCCCTGGCGAGCGAACAGGTCTCCCACCGTCATCAACGTCGCCTGGTCTTTTGCGTCGTTGCGGAGAATTTGCTGGTATTCGGCGATGGCTTGAGCGACCTTGCCCTGGTTGAGATATTTCAGCGCGTTTTCCAGCGCTTTGCTTTTATTGAAGGCCATGGATGATTTTCGCCTGCCCGACCCACAAGCTCCGGGCAGTCTTTCCGGCCACACATGTGGCTTAGTGGTGAGGTTAGCACGCTACAAAAACCACGGTCTATGCGCCGCCCGAGCCATAGTGCCGAAGGGGATAACAGGGGGGGCAGGCACCCGGAACCCGACCCGGGGGGCAGTTCGAGGTTGGTTCAATCCACGAGCGAGGCGAGTGCTGGGGCGATCTGGAGTTCGCCGGGCGACCCAGGCTCACGCCGCTACAATTTCACTTCGCTGATCTGAATAATGGGCTGGATGTTCGTATAGTTGGGGATATCCGCCATGATCTCTGGCGCGTGGGCGCCGAATGATGCTTCGAAGCGCTCCACGGAATCGAACAGCAAATGGCACAGGGCGACATAGGTCATCGGAGCGCCCGGCGTTCCGCCAGCCAGACCCTGCTCCACGGCAAGGCCCTTTAGCGCTGACCCGACCCTTTGCCGAACCAAAGGGATGTGCTTGTCGAGGTAGTACTTCATGTCGAATTTGCTTCCCGGGCTTTGAGGGTAGAATACGCCGACCTTAATCATCCGCTGTTCCTCCCGATTTCCGGTGCCCTGCTAGATTCCGAGCGGTAGCGGAGTTTGCTGTGCCCCCGCCGCCCAGCAGCGCGCCTCGCGCACCGGCGCGTAGGAAAACCGGTGCAGCGGCGACGGCCCATGCCGCCTGAGTGCCTCCAGATGATCGGGCGTGCCGTAGCCCTTGTTGTGCGCGAGGCCATACTGCGGATAGAGCTGGTCGTAATCCTCCATCCGTCGGTCGCGATCCACCTTCGCCAGAATCGAAGCCGCCGCAATCGAGACTGACCTTGCATCGCCGTGTATCAGCGCCTTCTGCTCGATGGGCAGATCAATCTCGATGGCGTCCAGCAGGAGGTAATCCGGGAAGGGGCGCAGTTGAGAGACAGCTGCGGACATGGCCTGGCGGCTGGCCTGAAAGATGTTCCACGCGTCGATGCGGCTGGCCTCGATTTCCGCCACGGCCCACGCCAGCGCGTGTTCGCGAATCCGCTTGGCCAGCTCCGCGCGCCGGTCCGCGCTCAATTTCTTCGAGTCGTCCAGTCCCACGATTCGGCGCCGTGGATTCAGCACCACGGCCGCAGCGACAACCGGGCCGAACAGCGAGCCGCGGCCCGCTTCGTCCAATCCCGCGATGCGCTGCCATCCGTGCTGGCGCGCCTCGCGCTCATACCGTGCGGAACATAGCCGTCCCATCGGCCGCAAAGTTTAGCACAGCCCGATCCCAGGACGCCTAGAGCGGTGGATTCTGTGTCGTGGGGGAGAGCGCCAACAAAAAAGCCCGCCCGATTCCTCCGAGCGGGCCCATAAAAGGCAAATCAAATTGCGAAACTACTCGGCGGCAGCGCGGCTTGCGGCCGGCTTCTCATACGTCTCGACGCGCTTGATGCGCGCTGCTTTACCCTTGCGAGCGCGCAGGTAATTCAACTTAGCGCGCCGCACGCGTCCCTGCCGCACCACTTCAATCGTGCTGATCATCGGCGAATGCACTGGAAAAATGCGCTCCACGCCGATCCCAAAGCTGACGCGCCGCACCGTGAACGACTCGCCCAGCAATTCCCCGCGCCGGCTCATCACCACGCCCTCAAACGGCTGGATGCGCTCTTTGTCTCCCTCGCCTTCCTTCAACCGCACGTGTACGCGGATGGTATCCCCCGGGCGGAACACCGGGTGATCCTTGCGAAGCTGGGACTGCTGCACCTTGGCGATGATCGGTTTCATGTCTATTTTTCCCGGCAGACCCGGTCAGGCGGGGCCAGCGCACAACGCACAATCCACGATTCTACCCAAATCGCCCCATTTTGCCTACTTGAAATTGCAGGCCGAACTCCGAGCCTTTCCAATCTCAACTGTTCCCTCCCGGAGCGCTCAAGGCTAGAATGCCGCCAGGTAGGAAGGGGAGGCAGCCATGCGTGCAGATCGCATTGAAGTTTCCTGGGATCAGGCCACTTCGAAGTGGCTGGTTCGAATCGTGGTGGGCGAAGAGGCCATTCGCCGCCATTGCAATAATCCAAAGAGCGCAGATGATCAGTCGCTTCGGTCAGCCGCGATCGAAACGGCGCGCGATGAAGGTTACGAAGCCGACGCCGCTCTAGTCACCATCCGCCGCTAGTCACAATTGCAGTCAGCCGATGCCCGGGGTCCGCATAGACTCGCCGCCCGGGCACACAGGCGCTATTCACAGTTTTCCAGCCGCAGTCTGATTCACGACAGCAATTTCGATCCTGTGTCCCGAGCGTGCCACCTCCTTTTCCTGCTGCGACGGGAGCAGTTCGCGCGCGTGCCCGTCACCTGTCTGAATCTCAGCGAGGAAGTAGCGATTTCCATATCGGTGAAAGATCAATGCGGACGCGGGTGTCCCGTTGATCGAGGTAGTGGCCGTCGTTGAAATCGGGAGCCGCACGCCTCCGTTGTTGCTGCGAAGTATCTCGATGGACCCGGCCCCCGTGGGGACGGACTCAACTCGATAGCTTCCCGCGGGCATGCTCTTATTTCCGACCTCGAATGCAAAGGGAACATTTACTTCGATGGACCGCGATTGTGCCCGGCACTTGCTCGCCGCGCCCAGGGAGAGTAAAAGCACGGCTGCCATTGCCAGAATTTTCGTTTTCATGGGGGTCTCCTCTTTCATTTCCTCTTCTGCTCCTGGCTGCCCGGCTTTTGACCGGGTGACATGAACCCTGCCCACTCTCTGGCTTCGCCTAAAATCCTTCAATGCACCGCGAATGAACTGTGGGCGAACTGCGGATGAACAAATAAACCACGGAGGCGAAAGGGTTTAGCCTCCGTCAAACCGTTGGTGGTATATTCCCTCTACCTAGGACGAATCGCATGGCCCCATCCCCCGAGGATTCCTCAACTCTGCGCTTCGATGTCTTCACGCTAGAGCTGCGTGCGGGGGAGCTTTACAAGAGTGGACGCAAAATCAAGCTTCAGGAACAGCCCTTCCAGATACTGGCCATGTTGCTCGAGCAACCCGGTCAGGTAGTCACCCGAGAACAGCTTCGCGAGCGGCTTTGGCCCGAAGATACCTTCGTCGACTTCGACCACAGCTTGAACACGGCCGTCAAGAAACTGCGTCAGGCGCTGAACGACGAGGCGGATAAGCCGCGCTTCATCGAAACCCTTCCCAAACGCGGTTATCGTTTCGTTGGTCCCGCGGTAGAACGTACTGAAGGGCCGCCATCGTCCCGCGGCAAGGAAATTGGGTTGACCGCGGACGAAAAGGCAGGCGCACCAGAGGGTAAATCAACCGGTACGGCGGGGACTGCGCCTTCGGCGCACGCTCGATGGAAATTCGCGGTGCCCATAGCGATTCCCATTCTTGCGTTCGCAGTGGCAGCATACTTCTTCACGCACAGAAATCGCGCCCTCACGGAAAAAGATACCATCGTCATCGCCGATTTCTCGAATTCTACTGGCGATCCCGTGTTTGACGGCACACTCAAACAGGGCCTGGCCGTGCAACTAGCCCAGTCACCATTTCTCGCCATCCTGTCGGACGAAAAAGTTCACAACACTCTGAAACTGATGGGCCGCCCCCCGGACGAGCGGCTGAGGCCAGACGTCGCGCGCGACCTCTGCCAGCGCGCAGGAAGCGCGGCAGTGATTGATGGCTCGATTGCGAAACTGGAGGACGCATTCGTTGTCGGTTTGAATGCCGTGGACTGCCGCACGGGCGAAAACCTTGCGCGGGAACAAATTACCTCCGAAGACAAGAGGCATGTCCTGGCTGCACTTGGTGAAGCGACACAGAAATTGCGCGGGAAGCTGGGCGAATCTCTTAGCTCAGTCCAAAGATACGACACACCGATCGAGCAGGCCACCACGCCTTCTCTCGAGGCACTGAAAGCTCTGAGTCTGGCTATGAAGACTGCTCGCGAGTCAGGCGAAGTCAAATCCATCCCCTATTTCAAGCGTGCCATTGAACTCGACCCGAATTTCGCACTCGCCCACGCCAGGCTCGGAGCCGGGTATATCGGTCTCGGAGAGCCGGGCCATTCTGCCGAAAACATTCAGAGAGCCTACGAACTCAAGGAACGCGTCAGCGATCCTGAGAGATTCAATATCACTGCGCTCTACCACATCGCTGTCACCCGTGACTTGGAGAAGGCCAACCAGACCTGTGAACTCTGGGCGCGCTCCTATCCACGGGACGAAAACCCCCACCTACTTATGGGTTTGAACTACGAATATCTAGGACGCTATGAACAAGCGATTTCGGAGGACTGGAAGGCCATTCAGTTGAATCCAGATTATGCTGTCACTTATTCCAATCTGATGGAGGTTTACACCCCGCTCAACCGGCTCGAAGAAGCTAAGGCGACTTACCGCAAAGCCCTCGAACGCAAGCTCGACGGCCCCTTCTTGCACACCGACATGTACGTTCTTGCCTTTCTTGAAAACGATGCGGCAGAGATGCAGCGCCAGATTTCGCTCGCCACTAGCATGGCCGGGGCGGAGGACTGGCTTCTGAGCCAGCAGTCTGACACATGGGCCTTTTCCGGGCGGCTCACGAAGGCACGAGAATTTTCCCGGCGGGCGGTTGAATCGGCCCGGCGCAACGATCTCAATGAAGTCGCGGCCATCTGGCGTATGAACGCGGCGGTGAGAGAAGTGGAATTTGGAAACGCCAAGCAAGCCCGCGAGGCGGTCGAAGAAGGTCTGAGGCTGGCCGACACACGGGATTCGGAGGCAATCGCGGCGCTGGTCCTGGCGCGCGCGGGGGACACGGTGCGGGCGCAAACCCTCGCAGATCGTCTCGAAAAACGTTTCCCGCAGAGCACCGAGCTCAATATCTACTGGCTGCCAGCCATTCGTGCCGCTATACAGGTGGATCGAGGCAAGCCCGCCGAATCGATCAAGACTCTAGAGCCTGCCCTGCCATATGAACTAGCCTATCTGCGGCCTCAAGTGGAGGGGGGCTCTCTCCTCTACCCTGCGTATTTGCGCGGACAAGCCTACCTGCTCTTGCACCGGGGCAGCGAAGCCGCAGGTGAATTCCAGAAATTTATTGATCAGCGCGCCGCAGTGGTGAATAGTCCGTTCGGTGCGCTCGCGCATCTCTGGCTCGGCCGCGCTCGGGCGTTGGAGGGTAACGCGGTCGCAGCGCGTAAGTCGTACGAGGAATTTATCACCTTGTGGAAAGACGCCGATCCGGACATCCCGATTTTGCGCGCCGCAAAAGCCGAGCTCGAAAATCTCAAGTAGTCTCTCCAGTTCTAGGTGGTCGACTTTCGCGCGCCCAATCGCAGTTCTTCCAGAAGCCCACGATCTTCATCGCTCCATGCGACACTGGCAATCAAATCGGGCCGGTTGCGCAGAGTTTTTTCGAGCGCCTTCTTCCGGCGCCAGCGGCGTATCTCCTCATGGTTTCCGCCCAGGAGCACTTCCGGCACACCCCAGTCGCGAAATTTCGGCGGCCGGGTGTAATGTGGATAGTCCAAAATGCCGGGATTGGTGGGTCGCAACTCTTGCTCCAATAAAACGTGATTCAGAACTGCCGGGACTTTAGCCGCGGAAGCCGGAACTCCGTTCGGTTCGCTGAACGATTCATTCACCGTCGAATCTTCGTTGCCCAGCGCCCCGGGAATCAATCGCGTTACCGCATCCAGAATCATAGCCGCGGGCAGCTCGCCGCCCGAGAGCACAAAATCGCCGATTGAAATTTCATCCGTTGCCAGATGTTCGGCCACACGCTCATCCACCCCTTCGTAGCGGCCGCACACAAGCACCATGCGTTCGAGCTTTGCGTATCGCCGCGCGGTCTCCTGCCGGAAGATTTTTCCCGCCGCCGACAACAAAACAATCGTAGTCCCCGCCGGCCTATCTCGGACACTCCCGCCACCGAGCAACGATTCCACTGCCTCGAACAGCGGCTCCGGCTTCATCACCATGCCCTCACCCCCGCCGAAGGGACGATCATCAACAGTCCGGTGGCGGTCGTGCGTGAATTCACGCAGGTCGTGGATGTGCGCCTCGACCAGACGCGCTTCGCGGGCACGCCGCACGATGCCATAATCCAGCGGCCCGCCAAAAAACTCCGGAAAAATCGTGAGGATGTCGAATCGCATGCTGCTCAATCCTACCGCAATCTTTCCATCCAGTGAGGATTGTCCTCGGGCGCGTGTGGCACAAAGTCGGGAACTTCTCTTGAAGACTTATCCTTGATTCAATTCGCGAAGACCTTCGGGGAGTACCACATCAATCCGGCGAGCGGCGGTATCCACGCGCACACAAATTTCCTGCGCCAACGGAATTAACAATTCCCCGGCTGGTGTGTCCACCACCAGTAGCGGAGTCCCACCGGTAAATTGCACATCGCGTACACGTCCCAGGGCCGCGCCGTCTTTCTCGCACACTTCGCAATCGGCCAGATCGCTCACATAGTAGCTACCGGAAGGGAGTTTCCTGCGCTCGCTAAAAGGAATTTGTACTTCGAGGCCGATGAGTTTTTCCGCCGAGGAAATCGAATCCGAGCCCTCGAAATGAAAAATAGCCTGCCCGCCACGGCTATGCGAGATCCAGCAGGAACGGATCAGCGCGCGCTGCGGCGCCGCGCGCCCATTCCACAAGTCAGCCGCTTTCAATCCTAGGAGCCGTTCGGGAAAATCGGTGAGGATCTCAGCAGCCACTTCTCCGCGCCGCCCGTGCGGCCGCAGGATACGCGCCACTGTGACGCGCTGCGCGTGGGGTGTGTGTGAAGAATGCTCTGTGGTCACTATTCCAAAATTTCCAGCGTGTAGCGTTTCTTTAGTTTCATTCCCGCGGCGCCCAGCAGCGTGCGAATGGACTTCGCGGTGCGTCCTTGCCGCCCGATTACTTTTCCCAGATCATCGGGAGCGACGCGCAATTCCAGCACCGTCACCTGCTCGCCTTCCACTGCGTTCACTAGAACTTGTTCCGGATGGTCCACCAGAGCCTTAGCGATCGATTCAACCAGGTCCTTCATGCCGCGCCTCCACAGTTGTCGAGCTCAGCAGCGAAACCTGCTGGAGCATGTACCAGGGCGAGTTACTTGACACACCGTGGAATGGGACGTGCTAGGCGGGCTTCTGGTTGCGAATAAAACTGCGGACTGTATCGCTGGGCTGGGCGCCCTTGCCCAGCCAGTATTTCACCCGTTCCTGGTCGAGCATCACCCCCGCAGGCTTCTTCGACGGGTCGTAGGTGCCCACAATCTCGACGAACCGCCCGTTCCGCGGCCGCGTCTTTTCCGTCACCACCACGCGGTAGAACGGGTGCTTCTTCTTCCCAATCCTGGCCAGCCGAATCATCAACACTAGCAATTCCTCCTCAAGTGAATCCGCCCATTATACCGGACCGAGCCCGCGTTCACCAATCGCAATTTGGCAGAGAGTAAAGCTATCATGTTCGAGAGAAACCCATATGCCCGGCACTTTGATTCGCCCGGCCGTCCTTGCCGACTTGCCTGGCCTGACGGAGATTTACAATCACTACGTCATCCACACGCCCGTCACATTCAATTCGCAAGCCCTGGGCAAGGGAATCGGCTCGCTGCTGTATGGCGCGCTATTTGAGGCGCTAAGAGAGGAGGACATTCACCGCTTTGTCGCCGGCTACACCCTTCCCAATCCGGCGAGCGCCGCTTTGCATGCCCGATTCGGATTCAAGGCTGTGGGAATATTCCCGGAAGTCGGACGGAAATTCGGTTGCTACTGGGAGGTAGCCTGGTCCGAGCGACCGGCTCATGCGAACTGAACACCGTTACCCAAGCAGCCACAGCGGCAGAGCGGCCTGCGCGCACTGCTCGATCACCTCGCGGTCGCGTGACGAGAAAGCATTTACTTTCTCGCTCTCGACATCGACCGTTCCCACCACGCGGCCGTCCCCCGGATGGAGCACCGGCACGATGATTTCTGACAGTGTGTTCCCGAGCGAGGTCAGGTAGCGCGGGTCGTTCCGCACGTCTTGTACGATCACCGCTTTCTTGCTTTCAATCGCCGAGCCCGTCAATCCCTTCGTCACCGGGAACGAAGGGAAGGCCGGAGCGCTCGGGCCGCTCCATCCGACGAGGGATACCGTTTCCGACCCCACGTCGTAGATTCCCACCCAGCGATATTCGCCGAGTTTCTGAATCAATTCGGCCAGCCGCTTGGCCTTCACAGCGCGGTCGTCGCTTCCCGCCGCGGTCATCAGAATCCGATTGAGCGTGTTGTTCATCACGATCGGCATATTCGCTCCTACTTGAGCCCGGCCAGCTTGCCGATCCCGCGCATCTTCATTTTTGCCATGCTGCCGTACTGCTTCATCATGCGCCGCATGTCTGAGTACTGCCGAAGCACCTGGTTCACTTCCTGCACGCTGGTCCCGCTGCCGCGCGCGATGCGCTTGCGCCGTTTGCCGTCGATCAAATTCGAGTCGGCGCGCTCTGCCGCGGTCATGGAGTTAATGATGGCCTCGACAGACCCCAGCCGCTTCTCGTCAATCTGTGTGTCCTTTGGCAGGTTCGCAAAAGGCCCCACCTTTGGCAGCATGCCCATCAGTTGCTCGAGCGACCCCATTTTCTTGATTTGTCGCAGCTGGTCGCGAAAATCCTCGAGTGTGAAATCATTCTCGCGCAGCTTGCGCTCGAGCTCCTTTGCTTGTTTGGCGTCAATCGTTTTCTCGGCTCGCTCGATCAGACCGAGCACGTCCCCCATGCCCAGGATCCGCGACACGATGCGGTCCGGCAAGAAAGGCTCGAGCGCATCGTATTTTTCGCCCACGCCCACAAATTTCACCGGCGCGCCCGTCACTTTGCGGATCGAAAGCGCCGCACCGCCGCGCGCATCTCCGTCCAGCTTCGTCAGCACTATGCCGGTCACCCCCAGCCGCTTGTGAAATTCTCCCGCCGAGCGCACCGCGTCCTGCCCGATCATCGCGTCCGCCACGAACAGAATTTCCGCCGGGCCCAGCTCGCGCTTCAGCGCGCTGAGCTCGTTCATCAATTCGTCGTCAATGTGCAGCCGCCCTGCCGTGTCCACCAGCACTACGTCGTAGGCCGAGAGTTTCGCTTCCCGGAGCGCCCCTTTCACGATTTCAAGCGGCTTTTCGGTCCCCGCGCCGGGCCAGCATGGCGTCCCGGTCGCTTTCGCCACCTGCGCCAATTGCTCGCGTGCCGCGGGACGGTACACGTCGGTTGAAACCACGAGGGGCCGGTGACCGTGCTCGGAAAGCCACTTTCCCATTTTTCCCGTCGAGGTGGTCTTGCCCGATCCTTGCAGCCCCACGACCAGCCAGACCGCCGGCGGCCGCGAGCCAAACTGCGGCTTTGCCTCGCGCCCGAGCAAATCCGCCAGCTCGTCGCGCACCAGCTTCACCACCTGTTGGTCCGGGGAAAGTTGCAGCAGCACTTCCGAGCCGAGCGCTTTCTGCCGCACGTGCGCTATGAATTCATCCGCCACGCCCAGGTTGACGTCGCCATCGAGGAGCGCCTCGCGAATTTCCGCCAGGCCGGCATCCAGATGCTCCTCGGTCAGCTTCCCCTGCCCGCGCAGGTTCTTGAACGCCCGCTGTAGTTTTTCTGTCAGCGTTTCAAACATAGACCTCAGTCATTCCCGCGCTTGCCTGCTTCGCGGCTCCTGTCCGTCAGGATGCCATTCACCTCGGCCGACGGCGCAGCTCCATCCACGAACGTGAACGTCCCGTTTTCCTTCATCTCGCGCCCCGCGCGCAGCAGCGCACCCAGCGCCGCGCGCGCCAGTGAGCCGCCCAGGCTGATCCTGCGAGCGCCCGCCGCCTCGAGATCCGCGAGCGGAAAGTTTTGACCTTTTATTCCCGCCAGCACATTGACCGGTCGCGGCGCGACTGCCGCGCACACCGTCCGGATCAGATCCAAACCAGGAAGACCCGGCGCGTACACCACATCCGCTCCCGCAGCGGCAAACGCTTGCAGCCGACCGATGGTATCGTCCAGGTCAGCGTGCCCCTGCAGAAAATTCTCCGCCCGCGCCGTCAGCGTGAACGGAAACGGCAACGCCCGCGCCGATTCCACCGCCGCGGCCACTCGCTCTAGAGCGTGCGAATGCTCATAAATCTTCCCGTCGCTTGTGGCGTCTTCTACCGATCCGCCAACCAGGCCGGTTGAGCCCGCAAGGCGGATTGTTTCCGCCACCGTCTTCGGATCATCGCCGAAGCAATTCTCCAGGTCCGCGGCCACCGGCAAATCGCTCGCCTCCACGATCGCGCGGCAATGCGCGAGCGCTTCTTCGCGCGTCACCTGTCCGTCGCGCCGCCCAATCGAAAAGGCGAACCCCGCACTCGTCGTCGCTAGCGCCTGAAAGCCCAGCGACGCCAGTATGCGCGCCGATCCCGCATCCCACGGATTCGGAATGATGAACGCCCCGGGCCCGGCATGCAGCGCCCGGAATTTTTTCGCTTTTTCGCTCTGGCTCACACTCATTCGCTTCTCCCTGCGCCCGGCTCCTACCCCTTCTGATCCTCGATTCTAGGTGACACCTCAGAACCGGTCAACGCGCTTCGCCCGCATCGGGAATTCGCGATATACTCGCGCGCGTTTTGAATTCAAAGGCCGCGCCCGAGTCCAGGCAACGGGAAGAGGGAGGAAAAGAGATCATGAAAATCCGCATTCTCGTTGTTTTGTTCCTTGCCTATGCGCTCTCGAGTGAAGTCGTGCACGCGCAAGCCCCGGGGCCGCGCTTCGAAATCTTTTTTCCACCCTCCGCCCATGCCGGCCCCATCACCGGCCGCGTGTACGTCATGATTTCCAACACCAATCAAGAAGAACCGCGCCTGCAAATCAGTCGCACCGGCGTTCCATTCTTCGGCCGGGACGTCCAACAACTCGCCCCCGGCCAGGCCGCGGTGATTGATTCAACCGACCTCGGCTCCCCCATCGAGAGCCTCACTTCACTCCCCGCCGGCGATTATTTCGTGCAAGCGCTCATCAGCGTTTATTCCGAATTCAAACGCGCCGACGGCCACGTGCTATGGATGCACGACGATCAATGGGAGGGCCAGGAGTTCAACAAATCTCCTGGCAATCTGAAGAGCACGGTCCACCGTGTGCACATCGATCCCAGCGCAAACCCTGCGCAAGTGATCAAGCTCAACGCCTCTGAGGTGATCCCGCCCGTGCTTGTCCCGCCCGACACGGAGTGGGTGAAGCGCTTCAAATTTCAAAGTCCCATGCTCACGAAATTCTGGGGACGCCCGGTGTACCTCGGCGCCACCGTCCTGCTGCCCAAGGACTACGCCGGCCAGACCATGCGGTATCCGGTGCTCTACGAGCAGGGCCACTTCGAACTCACCGCGCCCCTGGGGTTCCGCACCGAACCTCCCACGGAAGAAGAGCTCAAGGCCAACCCCGCTCGTCGCGCTCGCGCCATCCAGGAGGGCTACCAGCTTTACCAGAATTGGATTTCAGACCGCTTCCCGCGCTTGCTGGTGGTCAGTTTTCAGCATCCCAATCCCTACTTCGACGATTCCTACGCCGTGAATTCACCGAACGTCGGCCCCTATGGCGACGCACTCATGCAAGAGCTGATCCCGGAAATTGAAAAGCGCTTCCGCGCCATCCAGCAGCCATACGCACGCGTCCTCGCGGGCGGTTCGACTGGCGGATGGGAAGCCCTGGCGCTGCAATTGTTCCATCCGGATTTCTTCGGCGGCACTTGGGCTTATTGCCCCGATCCGGTAACGTTCACGAATGTCGAAGGCATCAACGCTTACTCTGACCGGAACGCCTTCTTCAAGCAGTACGACTGGCGCCGCGAGCCCACCATCAATTCCGTCGAGACCGACGGTCGCATAAGGCTTACTTCCGAGCAGCGCAATCACATGGAACTGGTAAAAGCCACGCTCGGACGGTCCGGAGACCAGCTCGACATTTGGTCCGCCGTATTCGGCCCGGTCGGCGCGAATGGCTACTTCGACCCGCTCTTCAACAAACGCACCGGCGAAATCAATCCCGCGGTCGCTGACTACTGGAAACAGAATTTCGACCTGCTCGAGTACCTGAAGAAAAATTGGCCCACGCTCGGCCCTAAGCTGGTGGACAAACTGCACATCTACGCCGGCACGATGGACACCTACCAGCTCAACTACGCCGTGCTTGAGCTGGAGGCCTGGATGAAGACCACGGAAAATCCGCACTACGAGGGCTTCTTCGTCTATGGCGTGGGTGAGCCGCACTGCTACACAGGCAATGCCACCCGCTCCGAGCGCCTGATCGAAATCGCCGAATTCATTTCCGCCAAGCGTCCCTACGCAGAAGCCACCCCCTGGTGGCCGCACTGATTCCGAGCCAAGCATATTACCGGCGCATTCCCTAGCTGCGACGGGCGGGTTCTTCAGGCCCTCGAGATAGTTCGGCTATGTTGCGTCCGCGAACCTCTGCTCTGATGCCAATGCTTCGAAGCAACCTTTCGGCCTTCGTTGACTTGCCCCGCCCCGCATCCTAAGATGTGCGCCACCCATGTTGGATGATCCGTCTCTGATCGGCCGCACAGTTTCCCACTACCGCGTGATCGAAAAGCTCGGGGGCGGAGGCATGGGCGTGGTATACCGTGCAGAGGACTCCAAGCTCAAGCGCCAGGTCGCTCTGAAATTCCTGCCGCAAAATTCCTCGGCTGACAAATCCGCGCTCGAACGTTTCGAGCGCGAGGCGCAAGCGGCTTCGGCCCTCAACCATCCCAGCATATGCACGATTTACGACATTGATGAAGACTCGGGCGTGCCCTTCATCGCCATGGAATTGCTGAAGGGCTCGACGCTCAAGCATCGCATCAACGGCCAGTCGATGTCGCTGGACTTGTTATTGGAGATCGCCATCGACGTTGCCGACGCGCTTGAGGCCGCGCACGCCGAAGGCATTATCCATCGCGATATCAAGCCCGCCAATATTTTCATCACCGAGCGCGGCCAGGCCAAAGTGCTCGATTTTGGCTTGGCCAAGCTGGTATCGAAGAACGTCGGCGAAACCGTCTCGGCCGGAGGCGCGACCCTGGGTACGGACCCGAACCTCACGAGCCCGGGTACCGCCCTCGGCACGGTCGCCTATATGTCCCCGGAGCAGGTGCGCGGAGAAAATCTGGATGCGCGCTCGGATCTGTTTTCGTTCGGCCTGGTGCTCTACGAAATGGCGACCGGCCGGCAAGCGTTCACCGGAAACACTTCCGGCGTGATTTTTGTGGGGATTCTCGAACGCGAGCCGCTGGCGCCCACGCGCGTGAACCCGGATTTGCCGCCGAAACTGGAAGAAATTATCTCGAAGGCGCTCGAGAAGGATCCCCAGCTGCGATATCAGCATGCTTCCGACTTGCGTTCCGATTTGCAGCGGCTGAAGCGCGACACGGATTCGGGCAAATCCGGTTCCTTCCGGGCAGCGGCCGTGGCCGCATCGGCGGCATCCGCGAGCGCCACAGGAATTGCGCCGCCAGCGGCGCGCGATTCGGGCAGTTCCGCGGTCGCGGTAGTGGCGCAGCAGCATAAGGGAAAGCTGATCGCGGGCGCGGCCATGGTGGCGCTGCTGGTAGTGGCGGCTGGTTACGGCGTCTATTCACTGCTGCGAGCGAAGGCCGCAGCCGTCCCCTTCCGAAATTTCACCATCACAAAGGTCACCGACAACGGGAAGTCCATTGATGCAGCGATCTCGCCCGATGGAAAATATCTCCTGAGCGTTGTGAGCGACTCGGGCAAGCAGAGTCTCTGGCTGCGCCATGTCGAGACGAACAGTGATACGCAAGTGGTCCCTCCGGAAGTCACGCGGTACTCGAGGCTCACGTTTTCCTCCGACGGGAGCTATCTCTATTTCCGCCGTGTGGCCGCCTCTGTCGAGGACGTGTTCGATTTCTATCGTGCTCCGGTGCTCGGCGGGACGCCGAAAATCGTCTCGCGCGACGTGGACTCGAATATCACATTTTCACCGGGCGGAAAGCGCATCGCCTACGCGCGCGCCAACGACCCGGAGGTGGGCAAGTGGCACCTTTTGACCGCGAATCCCGACGGCAGCGACGAAAAGTCGATATTCGAAGGCCCCGCAGAGGATGTTCCCCTATTTCTTCAATGGATGCCGGACGGGAATAGGATCCTCGCATCCATCCTCCAGCTCGGCGGTTCTCTGACAGGCGTGAAGTCATTTGACGCAGCTACGGGCGAAGCGAAGATTGTGTCCGAGTACAACGACGTGGTGTTGAGAGAATTAGTCCCGGCGGCGGATGCTGCGGGAGTCTTCGTCAACCTCACACGGGTCGATTCATTCGATTTTCGCTCACAACTTGCCTTCCTTGCGCTCCCCGGCGCGAAGATGCACTCTATTACCAACGATACAAACAGCTATCACGGCCTAAGCGTTTCCGCGGATAACAAAACGATCGCAGCAGTCCTTCATAAGGATGACCGCAACTTGTATCTCCTCTCGGGCACAGGAACCACGGGCAGTTCTCCGAGCCCCGCCCTCCGGCAAGAGAAGGATTACAGCACCTTTGGATGGAGCTCGAGCGGAGAGCTTTATCTGGCAGAAGCGGGCAAGCTGGTCGGAATTTCACCTGACGGCAGCAAACGGGTTGTCATTTTGAATCAAGTTGCCAGTGAGCCCACGGCGTGCGGATTCGATGTTTCCGGATCGCCGAAACCTCGCCCGATCGTTTTCGTCACCCACCACCAAGGCCCATCCGGAATCGTCGGGCGAAGCGTTTGGCGCGTCGATGCGGACGGCACGAACCTGAAAGAGCTCTCCGACACCAGGAGCGACTTCGGTCCCATATGCTCGCCCGATGGAAAATGGGTTTTTTACCTCGCGGGGCGGAGAGATGGCATCAGGCGTGTTTCGATAAATGGAGGAAAGTCGGAACAGGTTCCGGGCGTCGCGATTCCGGGGGCGATTTTGGCCTCCATGTATTTTGACATTTCCCCGGACGGCAAGACGCTGACCTATCTTGCGACCATGTCGCCTCGCCCCGGAGCGCCATCGGAAAATGAGCAGAAGGTCGTGCTGCTGTCGCTCGATGCCGGACCGCAACCGGCGCGGCGCTTGCTTGATCCGAACCCACTGATCTCAAAGCCGCCGAGCTTTTCTCCCGAGGGCAAGGCCGTGATATACGCGATCCGCGAAAACGGTGTCGAGAATATGTGGCTGCAACCGATCGATGCCCCTGGACCCGGCGGTGGCGGGCGCCGGATCACGAATTTCACTACGGGCGAATTCAGTTGGTACAACTTCTCGCCCAACGGCAAGACTCTTGCTGTACTGCGCAACAACCCTGAATCCGATGTCGTACTCCTGCGCGATTCCGGCGCCGCGGCGCAATGATGCAGGGGTCGGAGTTTCAACTGCCAGAGTTCCATCGCCCCAGTGCGGCACTCCTTTGCGCAGCTTCAACCGCAGCATGTAGTTGTTTGTGTCCCTAGTGGATTTTTGCCACTCGCCCCGTGGTCTGGAACTTCTCGAATTGCGCGGGGTCGTGTCCTGGAACTACGCGGTCCGCCGATCCTGCAAGCGAGATCATGCGCTGCTGCGCCGAGATATTTCCGGGCTCATCTACTGGATCAAATGTCGCACTCGCGCGATGCGACTTCAAATTCTCGTACAGGTAGCAATTGTCCGAAGCCAGCACGTAAGGCAGCTCTCCTCCGACCCGAATGTATTGCGAAGCAAATGTGTGCCGCGCTCCGGTGTAGGCGCGAATCCCCGGAAGAATTTCGACGTCGTCGCCGTTCACAAATCGCAATTGCCCGCGCTCGTTGCGCCGCACCAGTTCCAGCACGTCGTCTTGATCAATTCCGCCGTGCCGCCCGTCCGGCTGCCAGGCCGCGCCGGTGTAATATTCGTATTCCCCTTTCTGAATCCAGATGGTCGCGTTCGGAAACAGATCAATCCCGCCCAAGTGGTCCCAGTGCGCATGGCTCACGATAATGTCCGTCACCGAAGCAGCCGGAATCCCCGCCTGCTCCACCAATTTGTCCGGCGCCATATAGTCCGAGATCGGAAATTGTGAAAGCCATTTCTCGCGATGAAATCCGCTGTCGAACAAAATGGTGTGCCCGCCCCCTCGATCACCCAGAACACCATGGCAATCTCAACCAACTGGTCTTTGGGCGCTCCCATGACCAACCCATCCAGCGGAAATTTCGGCACCATCGCATAGCGCATGGCCCGAATCGTGTAGTTCGGTTCAGCCGGTCGGGCACTGGGCTTCGCGCCCGCCGCAGCCGGCAGCTCGTCGGCCGTCACTATAGTCGGCCCACTTGCCCCGACGGGCGCCCATCCCAGCAACAGAATCGCCGCGAGTGCCGCGGCGCAGCTGGCCTTGAACGCTTGACTCATCGCCCATCTCCTCCGCCCCACTCATGCTAACAGCACGGAATTCAAAAGTCGCCGCAACTCTCTCAAAGCATACAACATCACTTTTCTCAGCCGCTACATGACTCCCTTTGCTTCAAAACAATTGCCTGGGGATAGGTCTAAGCATCATAAAATGCTGGGGCTCGTGACTGGCCACGATCGATCGCGGGAGGGGCGATGAGAATGCTCGAACCGGGCTTGTGGGTTTCAATTTCTGTGCTGATTTTTTCCCTCGCCGCTTCTGTGCACAGCCAGGGTGCGCAGACTCTCGACGCGCGCCGGCAGCAACTCAACAAACTGATCGCCGAGGAGTGGGAATACGAACTCCGCGAATCTCCTGAACTTGCCACCGTCATTGGCGACTATCGCTACAACGACAAGTGGAGCGACATTTCACTGGCGCACGTGGCACGGACGAAAAAAGATCTTCAGGACTGGCTCGCCCGTTTCGAAGCCGTTGACACCGCCGGTTTTCCCGAGCAGGAACAGCTCAACCAATCGCTCATGGTCCGCGGCCTCAAGCAGCGCATCCAGGATATCGATCTCAAAAATTACGAAATGCCCGTGGACCAGTTCTACGGCGCTCATCTGCAGGTCGCGCAATTCGTCAGCCTTATTCCATTCAATTCCAGTAAACATTTCGAAGACTATCTCGCCCGACTCCACCAGGTGCCTCACCTCGTGGAGGATCTGATCGAAGTCCTCCAGCAGGGCGAACGCGACCGCCTGATGCCGCCGCGATTCCTGCTCGAAAAAACTGTCAGCCAATGCAAGTCCATTGCTGAGCCTGCCGGCGAAGCCAACGCTTTCGGCCATCCCGTCGCACATTTTCCAGAGGCAGTCTCCGCAACAGATCGCAAGCGCCTGCACGATGCCATCGTCGCCGCCGTGGACAGTGAAGTCCGCCCCGCGTACACGAAACTCGCCAATTTCCTCGCTAGCGACTACGCGCCCCAGGGACGCACAGATCCGGGCCTATGGTCTTTGCCCCAAGGCGACGAGCGCTACCGCTTCCGCATCCGGGAGCAAACCACCATCGACATGGACCCCGAAGCAATCCACCAGCTCGGACTGCGCGAAGTCACGCGCATCGAAGGCGAGCAACTGGTCATCGCAAAGAAACTGGGCTTCGCGGATCTGGCAAGCTTTCGCGCTTCCCTCAAGACGAATCCCAAACTTTTCGCCTCCTCGCGCCAGCAATTACTCGACCTCTACCGCAACTACATCGCCCAGATGGAACCGCAACTCCCCAGATTATTTGGACTGCTGCCCAAGACCCGCGTCGAAGTCCGCCCGGTCGAGGAGTTTCAGGAAAAAGAATCGGCCTCGGCCTTTTACCAGCAAGGAACGCCGGATGGTTCACGGCCCGGGGCGGTCTATGTGAACACCGGTGATTTCGCGCACCGCACTCTGATGAGCATAGAATCCACCGCTTACCACGAGGGCGTTCCCGGCCATCACCTGCAGATTTCCATCGCGCAGACGCTCTCGGGTCTGCCGCCGTTTCGTCAGCAGGCCGGCTACACCGGTTACATCGAAGGCTGGGCACTCTATTCCGAGCGTCTTGGAAAAGAGGTCGGCTTCTACCAGGATCCCTATTCCGACTACGGTCACCTCTCGGACGAATTGCTCCGCGCCATCCGTCTGGTGCTGGATACTGGCGTGCACTTCAAGCATTGGACGCGCCAGCAGATGATTGATTTTTTCCATGCCCACTCATCCGAAGATGAGCCGAGTGTGCAGGCCGAGACCGATCGCTACATCGCCATCCCCGCGCAGGCGCTGGCGTACAAACTCGGGCAGCTGGAAATTCTGAAACTGCGCGACCGCGCGCAATCTGAACTCGGCAGCAAATATGACCTGCGCGCCTTCCACGACGAAATCTTAAATGGCGGTGCGCTCCCGCTCGACGTGCTCGATAGGCGCGCCACCGCCTGGATCGCCGCGCAAAAATCCGCCAAAACAGAATCGGCTCACTAGCTCGGGGCAAGACAAGGGTTCACACCCACAACATTCGAGCCTAGCGCGCCGTAGTAACGATCAGCGGCTGCGATCGCTCCAATGCACGATCGTGGCCTCGGGGCCGACGGCCCAGGCGGCGCCATCAAGGACGGCGATGGCGTTGAGGTCGAGGTCGCCGGTTCGCATCCAGTGGGCGCCCTGGTCGGTGCTGACGTCTTCGCCGCCCGTGCCGACAGTCAGAAGCGTGTTGCGATCGAGGAACGCCACAGCCGAGCGGAATCCTCCCGGCGGTCCAGCGGCGAGATTCCAGCTGACGCCGCTGTCGAGCGAGTAGGCCACCGTGCGTTCCGGGCCAGCGTCGTCCTTGTAATCCCCGCCGACGACAACAAGAAGGCTTCCCCGGCGAGTGATCGAGAACGCCCCCCAGGAGGGGTTGCCTTTTACGATGGGCGTGTCCGTGACGGTCCAGGTGCGGCCGAGATCGGGCGAGTGAAAGACTCGTGCGGCCCCGTGGCCAGTGACGAAGTAGATTTCACGATTTTCGTAGATGGCCAGGCAGGAATCGCTGGCGGCGAAGGCGCTTTCCTCGGGGAGGGCCGGGGGCATGGCGTCGCGCGGGAGTTCTTTCCAGTGCTCGCCGTCGGTCGTGCGGATGAGGACGAATTTTCCGTCGACGGGATCGCTCAGCGCAATGCATTCTTTTTCGGAGATGCAGACCAGCGCGTCGAGGAAGAACTGCGGATGCGAGCCGGAAAATTGGAGCTTCCAAAGGTCGCCGCCGTCGTGGGTCTTGTAAATGCGCGACATCTTTCCCGGGCCGCTGGACATGACGTAGGCGAGCTTTTCATTGAAGGCTTGGATTCCGCGGAGATCGAGCGCCTGGCCGCCATTGATCAGGCGACGCGTATAGTGTTTCCCACCGTCATTGGATCTAAGCATGCGGCCGTGCGAACCCGAGGCCCAGATGACGGGCGCAGGGTGGCGCTCCGGATTGCGGGCGTGAGTGGCGGAGACGGAGCGAAGATTTGAGTCCCAGCCGCTGGTCTCGATGGTCCAGGATTGGGCGGCGGCGGGCGTAACGAAAAGTATGGTCAGAAGCAGTACTCGCACGGCGCGCATTCTAACAGCAAACTCCGCAGGATGGGACGTGCGAGAGCCCCGATGGGTTCCTTGACCGTTCTCGGCAGCTCCACTACACTAGCTGTTTCGCCTCTGGCCTGCGCGACGGACCGTGGCCGGGGCGAGCCATATGAAGGAGATCGCTCTTTGCCGAAACGCACTTTTCAACCTCATGTGCGCCGCCGACACAAAAAGCACGGCTTTCGCACACGCATGAAGAGTCAGGGTGGACGGAAAGTCCTTGCGCAACGCCGCAAGAAAGGGCGCCACAGTCTTACGCGCGTCTGACCCGCCGCGGATGAGATTTCCCCGCGCTAGCCGGCTGCTGCGCCGCGTGGAGTACGACGCGGTGTATCGCGAGGGCCGGCGCAGGTCGAGCCGGGAGTTCGCCGTTTTTCTTCGCCCCAATGGCCTGGAGTTGACCCGCTTCGGCTGGAGCATCAAGAAGGCGCTGGGCGGCGCCGTGAAGCGTAACCGCATGCGGCGTCGCATCCGCGAAATTATCAGACTAAACCGACAGGAGATTGCCCCGGGATGGGACATTGTGATTCACCCACGCAGCACGGTCGCGACGGCGAATTTTTCGGCGCTCAGCGAAGAGCTGGTGAAATTGCTCCCGCGCGCGCCGGCCGGCGAGGAATCCACGGCCTAGGGGAGCGCATAAAATCTTCGGGCTTCTGGTTTTTGCTGGGAATTCTCCGCTGCTATCAGGTTTTTCTGGGACCATTTCTCGGGGGCGCTTGCAAATTTTATCCCTCTTGTTCGAACTATGCTTATCAAGCGATCGAACGGCACGGCCCATGGCGCGGAATGGTGCTGGCCACGAACAGGCTGGGGCGCTGCCGACCATTTACCAAGGGTGGATTTGATCCTGTGCCGGACACAATTCAGAACCGTGCGCCAGAAATGAAGCTGCCGAAACTCTACATACAGCCGGACCCATCCGGGTCCCAAGCCAGCCAGGTTCGACAGGAGCGCGCGCGTTGAAGGAAATGTCTGACCAGGTTCGTGGGGTAGTTTTCGTGGTGGTGGCGATGCTGATCCTGTTGGTTTGGCAGCATTACTACAAGCCCGCAGCTTTGCCGCCCCAGCAGAAGCCGGCCGAATCTGCGCAGTCCGTGCCGCCTTCACCCGCTCCCCAGTCACCGGCGACTGGGACGAAGGCCGGCCCGCCCGGGGGTGCGGTGAGCGCGCCGGTGATCCGGGCGAACGAAGAGAAAACCCTGGTGGTGGAAAGCCCGCTCTACCGCGTCGAACTCTCGAATCGCGGCGGCGTGGTAAAAAGCTGGAAACTGAAAAAATATTTCGACGACCAGAAACCGCCGCACGAACTGGATCTCGTCAATGCGGATGTGGCCAAGGAACTTGGCTGGCCTTTTTCCCTGCTACTCACCGACCCGCAACAGGAAGAGCAAGCAAACTCCTCGCTCTATCAGGTCGCGCCCGCGACGGACCACTTCGATGCGCCCGCCACGATTACTTTTCATTGGAGCGACGGGCATTTCGCAGTGACGAAAAAGCTGACCTTCGAGGAAAGTTACCAGATGTCCGTCGAAACGAATGTTGAGCTCGACGCCAAACCCGTGCCGGGCTCGGCACTAGCCTGGCGCGGCGGGTTCGGCGACAAGGCCGTATACAAGGCTTCGGCACTCGTCAATGTCTTCTACAAGCTCAACGGCAAACTCGAAATTCTCCCGCTCAAAAAACTCGGCGTTCCAAACAACCAAATCCAACCCGTGCTGCAGCCAGGCCCCTTGGAATTTACGGGAATGGAAGACCAGTTTTTCACCGCTACCTTTCTTCCCGACAGCAAAGATCTTTCGCTCTCGCTCTGGCACTGGACGCAATTCCACCACCTGACTGGTGGCGAGAAGCCCGAGAGCGAGCAGGTGGCCGAGATGGCCGCAGGGTCACCGCTGCCTCAGCCGATACAGATGCGCGTTTATGTGGGACCGAAGGATTTGACACTATTGAGCAAGGAGAAGCCGCCGCTCGACGAGCTGGTGCAATTCGGATGGACGGGAATTATCGCCAAGCCTCTGTTTGAATTTCTGAAGTGGATCCACAAATACGCTCCGAATTACGGCTGGGCCATTGTGATCCTCACGCTGTTGATCAATGGCGTGATGTTTCCGCTGAAGATGAAAAGCTGGCGCTCCATGCAGAAAATGCAGAAAGTGGGCCCGGAAATCCGCCAGATACAGGATCGCTATAAGAAATATTCGATGAGTGATCCTCGCAAGAAGAAAATGAACGAAGAAGTGATGGCGATTTACTCGCGCGAAGGCATCAACCCGATGGGGAGCTGCCTGCCGATGCTGTTCCAGATGCCCATCTGGTGGGCTCTGTGGCGCGTGCTGAACGGGGCCATCGAACTGCGTCACGCGCCGTGGATCGGATGGATTCGCGATCTTTCGGCGATGGATCCTTATTACATTCTGCCGATCGGGATGACCATCACCATGTACTTGATGACGAAAATGACACCGCAAACCTCGGCGGACCCGGCGCAACAGAAGATGATGGCGCTGATGCCGCTGTTCATGGGGTTCATTTTCTTCAAACTTTCCAGTGGGTTGAATCTCTACATGTTTACAAGCAATCTGGTTGGCATCGGGCAGCAGTGGTACTTGAACCGGGCCCAGCCGCTTCCGGCCAAGGGAAAATTCAAAAAGAAAACGGAATGAGCGAAGGACAAGCACCTGCCGGAAGAGGACCTGCGGGCAAGCGGCCCTGGCCGCGGGAAACCCCGCTGGGCGAGGCGCGGCTGGACCGCGATCGCGTGGTCATAGAATTGAAGCGCTTCCTCGATCTGGCGCTCGGCGAAATGGGCCTGGCCATCGAATACGAAGTCCAGGCGCGGAGCGCGACCGCGGTTACGCCCGGCGAGCCCGAGGTAGCGGTGTTATTTCGCGGCGCCGACGAAGCTCTCCTACTCGAGCACGAAGCCGAGTTGCTGCTGGCGGTTGAGCATGTGGCGCACCGCTGGCTCGGGCTCGATCCGCGCTTGCACGATCAGGTGCGATTTGATTGCGGCGAGTACCGCGCCATGCGGCTTGAGGAATTGAAGCTTTCCGCGCGTGTGGCGGCGCAGCGCGTGCGCGAAACGGGCCAGCCGTTTCGTTTCAATCCCATGTCGTCGCGCGAGCGGCGCCTGATCCATCTGGAGTTAAGCGGCGCGGCCGGCGTGCGGACGATCAGTGAAGGGGCGGGCGACCGCCGCCAGCTCGTGATTTATCCTGCCAGCAAGAAATAAGCGAAATTCAAACGGAAACCTCTGGATCGGCTAAATTTCGAGCGCATAGCCGTGTTTTCCCACGTTGAAGCATTGCGTTGCGCCGATGCGGTCGCTCTGGCCTGCGCATTCGTGAATGTGGCCGCAAAATAAATATCGCGGCTGCGCACGCTCCACCCAGGCGCGAAGCGTGGGACTGCCGCCATGTTTTCCGGGGGCAAACTCATCGAGCGTGGTCCCTTGCGGGGGAAAATGAACAACGAGATAGAGCGGCTGGATGCCATCGAATGCGGCGAGAGCCCTGGAGATTTCATCCTCGGAATATTCGCCGGGAGTGTTGAATGGCGTGATGTTGCTGTAGCCCAGGCCGGCCCATTGTGTCGCGCCGGATGCCGACGGGAGCGAGCGCACGCGGCGATGGAAATCCACGAAGCGGAATCGCTCGCAGAAGGCGTGCGTTTCCTCGGAGGTTTCGTGATTTCCCGGCAGAACCCAGAGACGTTCGCCGAGCGGCTCTAGCACCTCGCCGCATTTGTCGAGAGCACGCCCAAAATTCGAGAGGTCGCCGGCGGCGATATAAATGTCCGCAGGCTGCCGAACGATTCGCTCCAGCGAGCGCAAGTCGCCATGAATATCGCTGAAGATGAGGACCTTCATTATTTTTCTCCGGTGTGCGCCGGTAGCGTGATTTTTTTCATACTGCGCTGAAACATTCCGTTCGATTGCCAGCCTTCCTCGATCACGATGCCGGCGGCGTTGAAAACCACGCGGTACGTGAAAGGCTGCGGCCTGTTGCGGCGCGGATTCACGAAGCGATGCTCAACGAATTCGACGACGTGACGGCCGTCCTCCATTTCCGAGCGGATCACAGGAAATCGCGCGAAGTTCCAGTAGAGCTGCACTTCGGGAAGTTGCAACGCGCGGGCGAGAAATGGGTCGGGTGGAGAATCTGCGATAAATCGGAACGACGGCGGCTCCGGGTCACGAAGGTCCAGGTGCGATTGATACACGCCGTCCATGGAGCGGATCAGTCCGCCCCAACTGAGCAGCGAGGGCGGCAGCGGAATGGCGGCCAGATGGTCCACGGCGATGTGGTTTTCTTCAGCGAAGAGATGGACGCGCCGGATCGCGGCATGATGCGCCACGGCACAGAGAAAAAGGTAACCGATGGCGAAATAAATTCCGGCGCGGCACCATTGGGCGCGTGTGACGTGGAAACCCCCGCCACCGCGCGCGGGAAGAAAAAACAGCGCGGCGAGCAGAATGCTCGCACCGCCGGCAGTCAGGATATGAAATGGATAGCCAACGGAGCGTGCCAGTATCCACACGGCGAGTGCGCCCAAGGTGAACACGGCCCACATGCGGATGGCGCGTCCCCGCGCTTGGGCAGGGTCACGATAGACCCAGGCCACAATCTGGGGGAGCAGGACGACGGAAGTGAAAATAAAATCAATGATGAAGAGCAAATCCCAAGCCACGCGCCTTTCTGAGAGGGGCGTCCACATGCGCGTGCCGAACGAGGTCATGCCGTCGAGCACGATGTGGCTCGCGATGGCGGCGACATAAATCATCGTGAGGACGCCCTGTGAGGGCGCCTCCCTCCCTCGGCGGCGAGCAATCCAGCGAGTGAGCCAGGCCAGCGCGAAGGCGAAGAAGGGCATGGCGACAAACGAATGCGTGATGCCGCGGTGATATTTGACGATCGAGAGCGGGTCGCGCGAAATGAACTCCTCCATCACATCCAGGTCTGGAAACATGGCGCCCAGCGTGGCGGCGAAAGTGGCGACAGGCCCGTGGCGTTCGGAAAAATATCCTTTACTGATCAGGGCGCCCACGATGCCGTGAGTTACGGTGTCCATGAAGGAATCGAAAAAGAGGAAGTGTACACGATTGGCGGAAATTCAGGCGATTTCGATCAGCGGCGAGCGCTTGGCAACTACCTCTCCGATCAGCTGCGCGGAGATCGCGTGGCGCTCCAGTGCGGCCTGCGCGGGAGCCACGGCTTCCGGCGCGATCGAGACGAGCAGGCCACCGGAAGTTTGGGGATCGAAGAACAGCGCCTGAAATTCTTCGGGAACAAAGGAATTGAACACCGCACAACCCTCGATGAATTCGCGATTGTTTTTCATGCCGGCGGAAAAGAATTTTCCGCGCGCTGCTTCGACGGCGCCGGGAAGATAGGCCACGCGCTTGTGATCCAGCACGAGTGAGGTGCCGCTGCCGATGGCCATTTCGCGCGCGTGGCCCAGCAAGCCGAAGCCGGTTACGTCGGTCACGGCGTGCACGGGCGAGTGGCCTTCTGTGGCGGCTACGATTTCCTGGAGCGCTTCTGCAGCGTCGCGATTCAGGCGCGTCATCGAAGCGGTGGAGGCGGCGACCCAATTCTCATTCGCGCGGCCTTGCTTGAGAGCGGTTGAAATTACGCCCGTGCCGATCGGCTTGGTGAGCAAGAGCGCATCGCCGGGGCGCGCTCCGATATTTTTCCAGATGCGTCCGGGATGAATCACGCCGGTGACCGCGTACCCGAATTTTATTTCCTCGTCGCGGATGGAATGTCCGCCCACAACCGTACAATTCGCTTCGGTCATCTTCGCCAGGCCGCCGCGCAGAATCTGCTCCAAAATTTCCGGCGAACTCGAAGCGGGAAAGGCCACGATCGTAAGCGCGGAAACCGGGCGCCCGCCCATGGCATACACATCGCTGAGCGCGTTGGTGGCCGCCACCTGGCCGAACAGCGCCGGATCGTCCACGATGGGGGTAAAGAAATCCACGGTCTGGACGATGGCCAGATCTTCCCGAAGACGATAGACGGCTGCATCGTCGCTGGTTTCGAAACCGACCAGCACGTTCGGATCTATTTGCCGCGGAAGTCGCTTCAGCACCGCATCCAGAATGCCGGGACTGAGTTTCGCAGCGCAGCCGGCTGCTTTCGCCGTGGTCGTCAAACGCACTGCCGTCTCTGCCAAGGGCGTGTCCTCCTGCTGGCCGATCGTACGATTATAGCGCCCGAACGATTCCGGGGTCGCGGCAATCCGGCGACCGCGAGCCGCTGGGCGCAGCGGGGATGGGCCAAACCCAGGCGCGCTCGATCGGCTGCGTCTTCGAGTCACTATTACCCGTTCAGCATAGCCGCGCGAGTTTGCGCCTGGCATTCCGTGCACTCGACTTACAATCAAAGACAGAGGCACTGGCAGTTTTCCTTTTGCTGCGCGGATCAGCGGGGAATCCCTCTCCCCAATCATTCCCTGGCAGGCAAGTCGGGCGGAGCGCTTTAGGATGATCATTCCCATTGCCCATGAAGACCAGCGGGGCCGGCGGTGGCCCTATGTGACGATCGGGATCATCGCGTTGAACGTGCTGGTCTTCGTTTTCACTCATGGAAAGTTGGAAGCCGAGCAGCAGGAAGCAGGAGTGGTCGAATTCCATATTCTGGCTCTGAGCGCTCGCTATCCCAATCTGCAGCTGCGGTCAGAAGAAAGCGACTTGGTCGAAGCATTCAAGCGCGAGCACGCGAAGCTGTATCAGACGCTCGAGGACCCGAACCGCAGGCCCTACGACACCTGGGACGCGCAGCTTCTTTCCGGCAAGCGGACGACTCAGGACCTCGAAGCCGAGGGGGCCGCGCTCTCCAGAGAGTTCGACCAGGTTCACCGCGATTCACTCGCGTGGAATTATGCCTTCCACCCCTATCATCCGACGGCGATCAGTTACGTCACTGCAAATTTTCTGCACGGGGGCTGGCTGCACCTGATTTTCAATATGTGGTTCCTGTGGCTGGCGGGAACAGTGCTCGAGGACACCTGGGGCCGGGTGGTCTATCCGATTTTTTATCTGCTGTGCGGGATGCTCGCACTGGGGTTTCACGCCGGCGTCTTTCGCGGCAGTTTCACGCCCGTGGTAGGCGCTTCGGGAGCCATCGCAGGATTGATGGGCGGGTTTCTGGCGCGCTTTCCGAAAACAAAAATCAAGCTGGCTTGGCTTTTTTTGTTTCGCTTCTACAAATTTTCCGTGCCGGCATACATTCTGCTTCCCTTGTGGCTCCTGATCCAGATCACCTGGGGGGCACTCGCGGGGGCCGCTGGAGGGGTGGCTTACTGGGCGCACGTCGGTGGATTCGCATTCGGCGCTCTGGGCGCGGTGCTGCTGCGCTTGAGCGGCGTTGAGCAAACCATGGATCAAGCCATCGAATCGAAGGTCACCTGGACGGCCGATCGACCGATTGTCGAGGCTGCCGACCTGCTCGAGCGAAACCAGGCCGAGGCCGCCGTCGCCCGACTGAAGCAACACGTGAAGGACAAGCCTGATTCTATTGACGGACACATGCTGCTGCTGAAGGCTCAGGAGCGAAGTTCTGACGCCCAAGGGCAAAAAGAAACTCTCGCCAACCTCTGCCGGCTGTACCTGGCGGAAGCGGATGCGGACACCGCGTGGAACTACTACGAACACTTTACGACGATCGGCGGCGAGAAATTGCCGCGCGGCGTGTGGCTGGAATTGTGCCGCTACCTCGAGCGCAACCAGAATTGGGACCGCGCGGTGACGGAATACGAGCGATTCGCGGAGAAGAACTCGACCGAGCGCGCTGCGGTTCCGGCGCTGGTAGCCGCGGCGCGGATTTGCCGCACGAAACTAGACCGGGTGGCCGATGCGGAGTGTTTCTACAAAGCGGCCGCGGCATCCCGGGTGCCGCATGTGGATCTGGAGGCGGAAATTCAGGAGGGATTGAAAATGTGCTCCGCAGCACTGCCTGCTCCGGGAACCTATGGTGGCGGGCGGTAAAGGATCACAATCCGGCCTGGGTTCTTAGGCGCTGGCGGCAGACCGGATCGGGATGGTGATCGTCTTTGCAGCGTGACTGGGAGGGAGCATGTGGCAGCGGCCGTCGAACACCGCGCCGGGCTCGATAATCAAGCAGAGCGTGTGAATCTCCCCAGTGACGATGGCCTTGTTCAGGAGCTCTACCTTTCCCTTGGCCTTGATCGTCCCGTCGAAGCGGCCGGAGATGATGACATAGTTCCCTTCAATCTGACCCTCGACGCGGGCGTTCTCGCCCAAAATCAGCTTCTCGTCAGAGGTAAGAGTACCCCGCATGGGAGAGTCAATTCTAAAGGTGCCGGTCGTGTCGAGCCGTCCTTCGACGGTGACACCCTTTTCTAGGAAGCCAGTCCACTCGCCTGATTCATGTTCTTTGCTATTTAGCCATGAAAATACCATCGTTTCTCCTATACACGTAGCACTATTCTTGCATTAATTGGTCGTATATGCGCGTCAAATCACTATCGTCGTAGTATTCAAAGATTAACTGACCCGACCGACCAAGCATCTTCGGACGAATAAAGACTCTGGTGCCATAGGCGCGTTCGAGCTCCTCGATCGCTGCGGCAGTGTTGGGGTCAACTGGGATCGATGAAGATGCGGTCGGCGGCTTCAAACTGCGAGCTGCCAGGCGCTCGACCTGTCGAACAGTCATGCCGCCGCGCGCGATTTTTTTGGCAAGCGCGAGGCGTAGCTTCGCATCCTGGATCGCGAGCAAAGCACGGCCGTGGCCTGCCGAGAGGCGTCCGTCCTCGAGCAGATCTTGTATCGCTGGTTCGAGTTTCAGCAGGCGAACGGCATTGGCGATTGTGGCGCGATCTTTTCCGGTTCGCTCGGCGACTTGTTCCTGGGTGAGATTGAATTGATCGGTGAGCCGCTGGAAGGCATGGGCCTGCTCGATCGGGTTCAGGTCTTCGCGCTGGAGATTTTCGACCAGCGTCATCTCGAGCGCCATTTCTTCAGGCACATCTCGAACGACTACGGGAACCCGGGCCAGAGCGGCTTTTTGGGCGGCGCGCCAGCGGCGCTCCCCGGCAATCAATTGAAATCGGCCGGCTATTCTGCGCACCACCAGCGGCTGAACAATTCCGCTCGATTGAATCGAGCGCGCCAGTTCATCGAGCGGCGCCTCGCGGAACCGAGTTCGCGGCTGGTACGGACTGGGATCAATCAGGTCAATGTCAATTTGCAACAGGCCGTCATTCGCTGTTGCCGCTGGTGCCAGTGCCGCCGCCGTCGCCGCTCCTGCTCCCGCCTGTGGTTGTCGGCGTGCCGACTGTGCCACCGGCTGCTGCTGCTGCGGCGGCGCTGCCGGTTGCGAGGTCTGCTGCGGCTCGGGTTCCCGGATCAGTGCGCTCAGTCCCCGCCCCAACGCGTTTCTGGGCATTGGCTATAACCTCCTTTGCTAGTTGGATATAACTTTCCGCTCCCTTACTATGTATGTCGTAGAATATTACTGGCTTTCCATGGCTAGGTGCCTCTGCCAGGCGGACATTCCTAGGTATCACAGATTCAAATACTTGGGTGCCGAAGAAGCTCCTTAAGTCAGCCGCGACCTGCTTTGATAAGGTTGTCCTGTCGTCATACATCGTGAGCAGGATTCCCTCGATCTCCAGTGAAGGGTTGATCGTGCGTCGCAAGCGCATCAAAGTGTCCAGCAGTTCCGAAACTCCCTCCAGTGCAAGATATTCGCATTGAATTGGAACAAGTACAGAATCGCTCGCAGCGAGGGCGTTAAGTGTCAGAAGATCAAGAGCCGGCGGAGAATCGATCAATATAAATGAATAACGATCCAGAATTTGCTCGAGGAGTGTCTTCAGGCGGTATTCACGATTCTCAATCGAAACTAGCTCAACCGATGCCCCAACCAGATTCTTGTCAGATGGGATTATTTCCAAACCTTCGACCTGGGTCCTAAGAATGATGCGATCGAGGGGCTCTTCAAGAACAAGAGACTGATACAGCGTACGCCGTGCTGGGTCTTTCGGGAATCCGAGCGCGCTGGTTGTATTTGCTTGGGGGTCGCAATCAATGACCAGGGTGGCCTGCTCGGCGACAGCGAGAGAAGCTCCTAGATTTACGGTGGTGGTCGTCTTGCCGACACCGCCCTTTTGGTTGGCGATAGCTATGACACGTGCCAGATTTTCCCCCAGGCGAAGCAGAAATGTAGCAGAAATAAATATTGCCATGCAAGTTGTTTCACGTGGAACAATCTCGAGCGGCTGAGCTCATCGCCCACATTGTTCCACGTGGAACAGTCCACGATAGAATCTATTTGAATGGTGTGCCGATGAGAAGGAATCTCCGTTTCGAGCCGGGAATCAAAATCGGCTCACACCAATTCCATGCTGGTTGAGAGGATAGCTTCTCCGACTCCCTCTCACCAATCCATAGGATCACTTTGCCATCTATAGCGAGCAAACCTCTCGAAACCGAGAGTAGACTGGGATAGTCCCCCAATGCGCGGGAGGTGATGAAATTGAACTGTCCTAGGCCGAGAGGCAGACTCTCCATCCTCTCCCGAAGCACGGCAGTCTGTTTCAGGTTCAACTCCCGCGATACCTCTTCAAGAAATGTGGCTTTCTTTTTGTTCGACTCTATCAATACAACGGACAAGCCAGATAAAGCGACCCGTAGAGCAAGGCCCGGAAACCCGGCTCCGGAGCCTAAGTCGGCGAGCCGACCATGCACGATTGGAACTGCGGACAGGGCAAAAATGCTCTCACCAAAATGGAAACGGAGGATTTCGATGGGGTCAACGACAGTGGTGAGAGAGATCTTTTCATTCCAGCGCAATAGTAGGGTGATATGCGTCCGGATGGCCTCACATTGGGAACCGTCCGGAGAGAAGCCATATGGGAGTAGCTCAGCTTTTATTAGATTGTCAGAGAGCTGTGTCACGGCTTGCATACTAGACATGTAGTACTATATATATAATAATATATCAACTACCGTACCCCTCCCGCGCGCTCGGTGCCTGCTCGTAGAGCGGCGCGCACCTTGCCGGGGGCCAGCAGCCCTGCGGCTAGGTCGGCGACAAAATGTGCCATCATGGGAGCGACGAGGCTAGCAGTCAAAGCCCGAACGGCAGAAAAGACAAGACCTAGGATGGAGGTCGAGAGCAGGCCGGAACGGCCCTGATAGAGGTGAGCGAGAGCAAACATGATGGCCGAGCCAACAATTCCGACGGCCATGAGACCCCCCGAGCGGGATTCAAACAGAAATTGCAAAAAGCCGCGGTAAATAACCTCTTCCGAGACCGCTACCGTGGTTACCAGCGCGAAGAAAGCCAGGCGTTCGACCTCGTCCTGCGGAAAGACCTTCAGCGCCAGCTCCGGAAGAAGGCCCTTTATTACAGAGGGGTCGCGAGCCAGGCGGCGCAGGCTCGAGATTTGGTTCAGCAGGATCAGCGCGGAAAGCGCCACGGCAGCAACGATGGTCAGAAACGGCCTGGGAATGGCGAGGCCCAGTTCAAGGGCGGAGATTCGGTGCGCGCTAGAGCGCCACAGAATCAGCGCTGCCGCCAAGGATTGGAATGCAATGGTTGAAGCGTACAAGCTCAAGCGGTCGATCTTAGTGGTCTCGGGCATGGCCAACAACTGGCGCATGCGCCGGCGTCCAAGCCAGGGCACAGCGACGGCTAGAAAAATCAGGATCAGCGCAAAGTCCCATGGCATCAGGATAGATGAAAACATTTTTGCTCGGCCGGGGCAAGTCGAACTCCTGTTGACAGTGATAGAGGCGCCGCCGTATGGTTTTAATTCTTCATTCGAGCCAACATGAAAATTCTGGTACTCGGCAGCGGCGGTCGCGAGCACGCACTGGTATGGAAACTCGGGCAATCGGCTGCGGTGGAAAAGATCTGGTGCGCGCCGGGAAACGGCGGAATTAGCAATGATGCCGAATGCCTGCCGCTCGATTTGAGCGACGTGAAAGCCAGTGCCGATCTGGCTGCGAAACTCGAAGCCGATCTCACCATCGTGGGACCGGAGATGCCGCTGGTGCTGGGCGTCGCAGATGAATTCTCGAAGCGCGGACTACTGCTGCTAGGGCCCGCCAGGAGCGGTGCGCAGCTGGAAGGGAGCAAGATTTTCGCCAAGCAATTCCTGGAGCGGCACAAGATTCCGACGGCTCCCCTGTATGGGATCGAGGATTCCTTGGCTATGGCGCAGAAAGCGCTCGGCACGGTTCGCTGGCCGGTGGTGCTCAAAGCGGAGGGGCTGTGCGGGGGCAAGGGAGTCTTGGTCGCTTCATCTCGGGCTGAAGCGGCTGAGTTCCTCGAACGAGCCATGGGACGGCGGGAATTCGGCGATGCTGGCAAGCGAGTTCTCCTGGAAGAAGCGCTCAGTGGTGAAGAGCTCTCCTACATTCTTTTGACTGACGGGCGGGATTTTATCTCCCTGGCGCCGACGCGCGATCACAAACGTGCATTTGATAAAGACCAGGGACCGAACACCGGCGGCATGGGCGTCTATTCGACGGACGAAATTCTGCCGAGAGATCTCGAAGCAACAATTGTGGATAGCATCGTGAAGCCAACGCTGGCCGGGCTCGAGCGGGAAGGAACGCCTTACAAAGGGTTTTTATACTTCGGATTGATGCTTACTGCCGACGGCCCGAAAGTGCTCGAATACAATTGCCGGCTCGGCGACCCCGAAACGCAAGCGATTCTCCTGCGGGCAGATTTCGATCTGCCCGAAGCGTTCCTCGGTGCCGCGCGGGGGGAAATTCGGGGCTTTCGGGCGAAATGGGCTCCGGGCGCCAGTGTCTGTGTAGTGATCGCATCCGAGGGGTATCCGGGCAATCCCGTGACAGGCGTCCGAATCAACGGGCTTCAAGAAGCCTCAAGAGTTCCCGGAGCTGTGGTCCTTCATGCCGGAACAAGAATAGACCGTGGCATCTACTACTCAAGTGGTGGACGAGTCTTGAACATCTGTGCTCGTAGCCGCAATGTTGCCGAGGCCTCCAGAGTCGTCTACGACGCAGTTAGTAAAATATCCATGCACGGGGCGCACTACCGCAGCGATATTGGGGGAAAAGTTACGGAAATCGGCCGTGCCGCTCGCGAGGCTCCCAGTGCCTGAAGTGTTTCGCCTGTTCGCTTGTCTGGTGCATCGCTTTCCGATGAGGGAGGTTGAAGAAGTGCGGGCCATCGCGAATAAGGGGCTGGAAGGGTGCATCCACGGGCGGCCGGACAGCAAGCGGCAAGTCCTGTTAATGGACATAGAGACGCTCGAGAAGTTTCTGATTCCACCCGGAGCGGTGAAAGAGAACATCACGGCCCGGGGTCTGGACTTCAAAGCCCTTCGCCCTGGGCAGCAGTTGCGGATTGGGGAGAGTTTGTTTGAGATCACCGTTCCCTGCGACCCCTGCTCGCGCATGGACGAAATTCGCCGGGGTTTGCGGCAGGAGTTACAGGGACAACGGGGATGGTTGTGCCGCGTGGTCGCGTCGGGAAAAATCAAGCGCGGCGATCGAATTGAAGTGCTCGGGGCGAGGATCGAGACTCCGGAGGAGGGGGTTTCCCAGTGACGAAGAGTGAAAAAGCGCGAACGCCGGTAGTGGGAATTCTGATGGGGTCGGACACGGACTTGCCGGTGATGAGCGAAGCGGGGAAGGCGCTTGAGAAATTCGGGATCGGCTTCGAGATGGAAGTTGTCTCCGCACACCGCACGCCGGCGCGCGCGCATGAATATGCCACCACGGCCGCGAAGCGTGGTCTAAAAGTGCTGATCGTTGGTGCCGGTGCGGCGGCCCATCTGGCGGGCGTTATGGCAGCCAATACGACGTTGCCGGTGATCGGCGTGCCGCTGGCGACCAGCGCACTGAACGGGCTCGACGCCTTACTGGCCACCGTGCAGATGCCCGGCGGGATTCCCGTGGCCACGATGGCCATCGACAAAGCCGGCGCGGTGAACGCCGCCATATTCACGGCAGAAATTCTGGGGCTCTTTGACCCCCAGATGGCGCGACGACTCCTGGCGCATAAGGAAGAACTGGTGCGCGGCGTGGCGGAAAAAAATGTCCGCCTAAAGCAGCAACTCTCAGAAAGAAAATAAGCCAGGAAAGTTCTAGGGATGTGAAGGCGGCTTCGCCAGCGTAGGAGCGTCTTCGGGGCGGTTTTTCTTCTGCCCGGGTCTGGCGGGCTCAGGCGGTGGCGGAAGAATCCACTGGAACCCGGACTGCAGCCCGATGGCCGCCAGGGTCTGCCGCGATTTGGGGGGGCTTGTGGCATCGAGCGCCGCGCGTAGAAACGGGATGGCATTCACCGCGAGGATCTTGTTGCTCTCCCCGGCAATAAGAGAATCGGCGACGTGGGACAGGTTCGCTTCCGCCTCGCGGACTCTTGCCATCCTGGGGTCATTCTGGCGCAGCATTTCAAGCAGGGTTACGGAACTATCGCCGGGAGGATAATGAAACTCTACGAGCGTCTTCGGTTGCCCTTTCTCCGGGGGCCAAAACTGAAAGTAGCGCGGGCGCAAAACGCGCGTGTCCCAGTAATCGCCGCGCTGGAGGTCCTGCTGAAGCGGGAACAGCGCCTGCCAGATTTCAGGGCCGTAGCCTTCGACGTAATCCGCCAGGATCATTTCGACGACAGGTTCGTCCCCGGGCAGATCAATTTTGTTGTGTAGCTGTTTGACCACCTGATTGAGGCGCTCGAGCACGCCCTGGCCGATTGCTTGAATGTCGGTCGCTTCGCTGCCTTCCTGGGGCTGCCTCAAGCGCGGGTCCTCTTGAGTCTTTACGCCTCTGTGGAGATGGGGCAATTCATGGTCCAGGCGGGCAAGCTCTTCCTGGGAAGTAACCGAAAACCAATCGACCGCCCCCAGGATGACTCCCATTCGTCTGTCGGCGAGCGGAACTGGAGTCGGGGGGTAGGTGCCGGCTTCGATGGGGTTTTCGACCGTGCCAATGATGATCGCGTCCTTCACGACCGCGATGACCACGCGCCCGGCTGCGAGGTTGGCGATTACTTCGTCGGTCGGAGTGTCTGCGGTTTCCTGCGCAGGTGCGGAAGGCGCACTCAGGAAGAATGCCATCACCAGAATTGCCCGGGTGGCTCTAGCGACAGCAAGCCTCTCGAAGGAATTCACTCGGCCGAACAGATTTCGCGAGCGCATGGGCGGACTCAGTCTCCCGAAGCCGACGCGGGCTGTTGTCGGGCGATGGATTGAATGGCGGTGATGGCCACGACGTGCGCGATGTCGTCGATGGTGCATCCGCGCGATAAATCATTCGCCGGCTGCGCGAGCCCTTGCAGAATCGGCCCGAGCGCGACAGCGCCGGCGAGGCGTTCGACGAGTTTGTAGCCGATGTTGCCGGAATCGAGATCGGGGAAGATGAGCACATTCGCGCGGCCCGCGACCGGGGAACCGGGGGCTTTGCTCCGGGCAATCTCCGGGACCAACGCGGCGTCCAGTTGCAGTTCACCATCCACCCGAAGACTGGGTTGCCGTACATGAAGGATGCGCAGCGCTTCGCGGATTTTCTCGACGCGTGGGTGATCAGCGGAACCTTTCGTCGAGAATGAAAGCAGCGCGACGCGGGGTTCCACTTCCAGAAAAGCCCTCGCATGATCCGCAGTTCCGAGCGCGATTTCTGCCAGTTCCTCGGACGACGGTTCGGGCACCACGGCACAATCGGCAAATAGCATCGCGCCTTTTTCGCCGAACGTGAGTCCGTTGCGCTCGGGCGCGATCATAAGAAAAAAGCCAGATACCAAGCGCGCTTCTGGCGCGAGGCCGATGGAATAGAGCGCGGCGCGAACCGTATCGGCACTAGAATTCGCAGCGCCGCCAACGGATGCATCCGCATCTCCTGCGCTGACGCTCAACGCCGCATAATAGAGCGGCTGGCGCGCGATTTCGAGCGCTTCTTCAAGCCGCGTGCCGTGCGCCCGCCGGCGTTCGAGATAGATTTGCGCGTAGGCCTCCAGGCGCGGACTCGCCAGCGGATTGAGGATTTCGATTCCGTCGAGTCGAGCGTCGAGGTGTTTGGCTCGTGCGCGAATTGTGTCGGTGCGGCCGAGCAGAGTCAACTTGGCATAGCGCTCGGAGGTGACGCGTGCGGCGGCTTGGATGATGCGATCGTCTTCTCCCTCGGGCAGCACGATGCGTTGCGGCGTGGCCCGCGCGCGGTTCTTGAGTTTGTCGAGAAGTTCCATCCAGGGCCAAGTTACCACAAATTCGGCGGCGGAGACCAAGTCCATGCCTGTGGAGGCGGGCGCTGCCCGCTACACTTCGGGTGCCTTCTTGCCACTGTCGCAAGCAGGCCCAGTTCTAGTAAAATCCAAGGGCAAGGCCACAAATCAACCCGGAAATCGAATGATGGGAATTCTGAGTGTGTTCAAAGGAGGGGGTCTGAGATCCCCCAACGACATTCGTCACAAAGGCAAACGGCTCCGAGAGATTATCGAGGCGCATCAACGCTTCGTACGCGGTGATGAGACCGGAGCGCGCGCCGATCTGGCGGGAGCCGACCTTTCACGCGCGAACCTCGAGGGTGCCAAGCTGGCGCTCGCGAATTTGCAAGGGGCGAATCTGGAAGGCGCAAACCTGCGTGAAGCTCATCTGGCGTCCGCCGACCTGAGCAAAGCAAACCTGCGCAAAGCCGATCTGCGCAAAGCCGACCTGACCGAGACGAATCTGAGCGGCGCCGATTTGACCGAAGCAAAAGCAGGGGGGGCAGAGCTGTTCCGCGCGAACCTGCGACTGGCTATTCTGCGCCGGGCGGATTTTGGGGCCGCCAATCTTCGGAACGCAGAAGTCCAAGGCGCGGATTTCCAGGGTGCGGGCATGAGGACCACCATCCTGCGTGAAACAAACCTCGAAGGTGTGGACCTGACAGGCGTGGATTTGTCGACAGCGCTACTCCCGCCGGGCTACAAACGTCCCGACGCGACGAAAAATTAGCGCGCGCGTCTAATTTGCCGCAACGCTCGGTCAGGGGGAAGGGAACGTGGCAAACCTGCCCTGGATTTACGTGGAAGATTACAAGTTACCCGCGGGCTGGGTGAGCCGCGAGCGCCGCGAAGCACGAGCCCGCGCTTATTGCGAGCTGCTCGAGAGCGGCAAGATCCTGTTTTTCCGCGAACTGCCCTTTCATTTTCCCTCCGAGGATTGCGAATTTTTGCTCACGCAGGAATGGACCGAGCTGCGGCTGCACAAGAATGTCTCCTACCGCCCGTCGGAAGATCTTTTGCGTGGTTTTTCGGGCAACGCGGCAACCACCAACCGCATTCACACGATCATGCGCAACTACAGTGCGCAGGTGATCGAATTCCTCACCAAATTTCTCGCGCCTTATGCCGGAAAATGGGTTCTGGATTTTTCCAGTTTCCGGCCGCTCGAAGAACAAGGCCGCGACCTGCCTCTCCACAAGCGCAATGACCTGCTGCACGTGGACGCCTTTCCCAGCCGGCCCACTCGCGGCGGCCGCATCCTGCGCGTGTTTACAAACTTGAATCCGAATAACCCGCGCGTGTGGCAGACCACGGAAGGATTTGATGTGCTCGCGAAATCATATGCCGCGCACGCCGGCCTGCGGCAGATCGCCGAAGATGATTCGTTTTTGAGCCGCACGGTCGCGGCGTGGGGCGCGCGGCTGGGTTTCCGCGCCATGGGGCGCACGCCTTACGACATGTTTATGCTGCGCTTCCACGATTATCTGAAGGAAAACACGGCGTTTCAGGCGAACTGCCCGAAGATTCGTCTGGAATTCCCGCCCATGGCTACCTGGATCGTATTTACCGACAGTGTCGCTCATGCGGTGATGTCGGGGCAGTACGCCATTGAGCAGACATTTCTGCTCCCGCCGGAGTCACTGGTCGCGCCCGAGCACGCCCCCTATCGCATCCTAGAAAGTATCGCCGGCCGCCCGCTGATTCAGTAGTTTTCGACAAAGGGGGCTGCCGCCTCTCCTTAGCAGTCTATTCACATTGCCTTCTCCCAACCTTAACCCAGCTAGTCCAGAGTCCGGCCAGAAGCTTGTCAATCCCACATGGAGGAGGAAGACCGTGCGATTCAGTTTCAATGGTGTGAATAGGTCCGCCCATCGGCTTCACAAGCATAGCGTCCAGGTGACCGGCCGCCTGCGCCAGGTTTTGGCTTTAGCCGTGGCTTTGACATTCGCATTTTCACCCGCCGCCCCGTTACTCACGCCCGGAACGGTGCAAGCGAAAGGCCTGCCTGCCCGGGCGCCCAGTCCCGATGGTGCGAGCGGCGACTGCGAAATTCATTCCGCCCATGGCGATATCCGGCACGTCATTTACATCCAGTTCGATAACGTACACTTCCGGCGCGACAATCCCAATGTGCCCTCCGATCTCGAACAGTTGCCCAACCTGCTCAACTTCATCACCGAGAACGGCACATTGATGACAAATCATCACACCCCCCTGAAATCTCACACCGCCGACGACATCATCACCTCGGAGACCGGAGTGTACGGTGCCCGTCACGGACAGCCGATCGCTAACAGCTTCGGATGGTTCACTCCGCCGGGCAGCAAGTTTTTCGACGGGTTTGCTTCCTCCTTTCAGTATTGGACCGATATCGTCAATGCCAAGACCGACCCTCGCTTTTTCATGATCACACCGGATGGCCAGAATGCACCGGCACCTTGGGTCCCCTGGACGCGGGCCGGCTGCAACGTGGGAGCCGTTTCGATCGCCAACATGGAACTCGAGAACGTGTTTGGTGACCTCTCGACGGTGTTTGCCAATGATCCCGCAAAGCTTGCGCAGGCGCGGGCGGAGGTGAACTCGAACTTCGATAAAGCAGTAGCAGATTATGAAGGAATCGCGATTCACTGCGCCGCCGGAAATCCTGTCTGTTCGCGGGACCGGGGCGGAGAACCTGACGTTTTGTCCGAAGAACCGGGCGGATACGCGGGGTTCAGCGCCCTGTTCGGCAATAAATTCGTGGCTCCGGTGATCAGTCCGGGGGGCCCGCTCAAGGATCTCAACGGCCATCCCATGACCGACGCCGCCACTCCTGCGAACCCAGGGTTTCCGGGTTTCGGCGGAATTTCGGCGGCGCAGACGCTCTCCTATGTGGCCGCCATGCAAGAGCACGGCGTTCCGGTCACTTACGCATATATTTCCGATGCGCATGACAATCACACGCCAGCCCAATTCCCTGACAATCTGTATGGGCCAACGGAATGCCAGACGGACCCTGAACAAGGGGGCCTGGGCTCCGGAGACGGATGCTACGTAGCACAGCTCAGGGCTTACAACGACGCGTTCGGTAAGTTCTTCGAGCGCCTGGAGAAAGACGGCATCAATAAGCACAACACCCTTTTCATCTTTACCGCAGACGAAGGGGATCACCAGGCAGCCGGTCCACCCTCTCCGGCCGACTGCGACGGCGTAAACGTGCCCTGCAGCTACGCCAAGCTCGGCGAAATCGACACGAATCTCACCGGGCTGCTTCGAACGGAGGAAAACATCACTTCGACCTTCGACATTCAATTTGACATGGTGCCGGTGTTCTACATCGAAGGAAATCCGCCCGTGGGCGACCCGCTGGCTCGGTCCTTCGAGCGCGCTGCGGCGAAGTTGACGGCGGTGAGCCCGATCACGGGGCGCACCGACCAGCTTACCGAAGCGCTGGCCGATCCGGTGGAATTGAAGTTGCTGCATATGGTGACCGGCGACCCCCAGCGGACCCCGTCGTTTGTAATGTTCGGCGACCCAGATTACTTCCATGTAACCGGCGATCCGAATTGCAACACTCCGTGTGTTAGTGAGGACCCGGGCTTTGTGTGGAACCACGGAGGCATCGATCGAGAGATCGTCACTACGTTCCTCGGTCTGGTGGGACCCGGAGTTCAGAACAAGCGAATCGATGACGAGGTGTGGTCCGATCACACGGACATTCGTCCCACGATGCTGGTCCTTACGGGCCTGAAGGACGATTACGTGAGTGACGGCCGTGCGCTCGTCGAGGAACTTCATCCCTGGGCAATTCCCGACGCTATCCGGGACAGCGGGGATGATTTCGTCGAGCTCGCGCGCTCCTACAAGAAGATCTACGCACCCAACGCCGATCTGGGACGCACCAGCCTGCGAATCTCCACCCGCGCGCTGGCGTCAGGCTCTCCAGGGGACGATTCCACCTACGTCAATCTCGAGAATCAGTTGTCCGACATCACCTTCCTTCGCGATTCGCTGGCCGCCGAGATGATCGCGCGTTTGAACGACGCCGAATTCAACGGCAAGCGCATTTCTGAGGAAAAACAGCGGGAGCTTTCCGAAGGAGCCAGGGGTTTGCTCGATGTCGTGCATGCAATCGACAAAGATCACTAGCTCCGGAGAATTGTACTGAACGAAACACCGCACCAGGGCCGGGAAGTCGCTTCTGCGGCAGCGATCCCGGCCTGGTTTCCTGTGGCGCCTGGAAGCGCGCTCGCGAGAGGAGCGCTTTCGAAATGGGAGCGGAGGTCTACTTGCCGGCGGTGAATTCAGCGGAAGGGTCGCCGAAGCCGGCGGCCGCGCCGCGAGGGGCGTTCGCACGGCGTCGGGTCTCAATTCCGAGACGCTTGATCTTCTGGTTGAGCGTGGAAAGCGGAATCTGGAAGCGCTCGGCAGCTTCGGTCTGATTCCAGTTGGTGCGCTCGAGCATGTCCACGATGATGCGGCGCTCCACTTCCTCAAGAATTTCAAACAGCGATGGGGCCGGAGCCGTCGAGCGGGCACCGGACTCCCCCGGAAGCGGCGGCAGAAATTCGGCAAGCTGCAGGCGCACGCCGCGGACGATCTCGCGCGTGCGGACATTTTCCGGCAGCAAATCCGCGTCCACGGATTCCTGCGTGGAGAGCACCACGGCGCGTTCGACCACGTTCTCCAGTTCGCGGACATTCCCCGGCCATTCGTAATCCATCAACAGTTTCATGGCGGCATGCGTGAAGCCGCGCGGGGGTTTGGCGTTCTCCTTGCAGAACTGCTCGAGGAAGCGCTCGACAAGCAGCGGGATGTCTTCTTTGCGATCGCGCAGCGGCGGCAACTGCAAGGAGATGACGTTCAAGCGATGGTAGAGATCCTCGCGGAAGCGTCCATCGCGCACCAGCCTCATCAGATCTTCGTTCGATGCGGCCAGGATGCGGACGTCCACCTTGATCGTATCGGTGCCGCCCAGCCGCATGAACTCCCGTTCCTGAATCACGCGGAGCAGCTTTGCCTGCGTTTCCGGGCTGATGGTGGAAATCTCGTCGAAGAAAATCGTGCCTTGATCGGCCACTTCAAACAGTCCCTTTTTCGAGGCCACGGCGCTGGTGAAAGCGCCCTTTACATGGCCAAAAAGCTGCGATTCCAGCAGGTCGGCCGGGATCGAGCCGGTATTCACCGGGATGAAGGCTTTGTCCGCCCGCGGGGAAGCAGAGTGAATGGCCTTGGCGATCAATTCCTTTCCAGTGCCGCTCTCGCCGTTGATAAGAATCGTGGAACGAGAGGGAGCCACTTGCATGACCAAGTCGAACACCGCCAGCATTTTGTCGCTCTTGCCGACGATGGCGGGAAAACTGTAGCGCTGCTTCAGGGCGCGCTTGAGCTGGACGTTTTCATCACGCAGGTGGCGCCCTTCGATGGCCAGCGATACCTGGGCGATCAATTCGTCGTTGGACCATGGTTTGGTGATGTAGTCTTGCGCGCCGCCTTTGAACGCAGCGCGCGCCATATCAATCGAGCCATAGGCGGTAATCAGGATGATGGAGAGTTGCGGATCGCGGCGGCGAATTTCGCGCAGCAGTTCGAGCCCGTTGCGGTCCGGCAAGCTCACGTCGAGTAGCATCAAATCAAACGGGCGGTCTTCCAGTCGCTGCAGGCCTGCCTCGCCGGTTTCTGCCAGCGTGACTTCAAAGCTTTCAGAAGTGAGCAGAGCTTCGAGCCCTTCTCGAATTTCGATTTCATCGTCAACAACCAGTATCGAGCCCTTAAGCATGAACGGCTTTCCGGGATACGGGAAATTCCAGCCGGAACGATGTTCCCTGGCCCGGCGTGGAGCGGACATCCACCTTGCCCGCGTGTTCCTTTATGATGCCGTAACTCACCGAAAGGCCCAGTCCGGTGCCTCGGCCGGTGGCCTTGGTGGTGAAGAACGGGTCGAAAATGCGATGCAAATGCTCCGGCGGGATTCCTTGTCCGGTGTCGGTCACTTCCACCTCGACCGAACCATTCTGCGCGCCGGTACGCACTTCCAGCATGCCGCCGCTCGGCATGGCGTCACGCGCGTTCATGAACAGGTTGAGGAACACCTGCTGAAGACGGGTGATGGACCCGAGAACGGTGGGCAATTGTTCCGTGTAATTCTTCACCACCCTCACCTGCGCGGTCTTAAACGGATGCTGCACCAACGTGAGGGTTTCTTCCAGCACGCTGTTCAGGTCCACTTCGATGAATTCCGCCGCGCCGGTGCGCGAGAAATTGAGCAGGTTGTTGACGATTTCGCTCGCGCGGAATGTCTGCTTCACAATGCGCTCGATTGTTTTCTGCCGCGGATCGTCCGCGGGGATCTGCTTTGCCAGCATCTGGATGTAATTCGAGATCACGGCAAGCGGCGTGTTCACTTCGTGAGCCACGCCGGCGGCAAGCAGACCAAGCGAAGTGAGTTTCTCGGTCTGCACCATCTGCTCTTCCAGGCGCACGCGCTGCGTGATGTCGTCGAGCAATATCAAGCGGCCCAGCCGCGCGCCATTCTTGCCCACCAGCGGCGCGATGGAAGCGTTGATCACCAGTTGTCGGCCGCCGCGCGTGTTGAGGCGGAATTTATAAATCCCGGAGACGTGATCGCCAGCGGCGCGCGATGCAATTTCCTCGACCAGGTCGGCCGGGAGCACCTCTTGCAGTTTCTTGCGCAGCGCATCGCGCCGCGAAATCTCAAGCAACCCTTCGAGCTGCGGATTCCAGGATTCGATGCGGTCCTCGAGATCCACCGTGACCACGCCGATGTTGAGCGACTCGACGATATTTTCACTGAAGTCCTTCAGCCGTTCGATCTGCATGGCCTTTTGTTCGAGCGATTGATACAGGCGCGCGTTTTCAATGGCGATGGCCACGTAGCCGGCGATGGTGAACAGCAATTCCAGGTCGTCGGTCGACAGATAGTCGCCGTCCACCGTCTTGCCCAGGCCTAGCATTGCCACCGTGCGGTCGCGGAAGCGGCAGGCGATGAAATAATTCAAATCGAGTTCATCAATCGTGCGGCGCACCGACTCGCTTTCCTGAATCGCGGCCTTGGCGGATTCAAAGAACAGGCAGCCGCGTTCGAGCGCCGGGCGCGCCGGATCGAGGAAGCTCAAGTCGAGCGGCGATTCGGGGCGCAAGCCCATCGAGCGCGTCAGCACGAATTGGCCGGGATGGGCAGGGTCCTCGAGGAACACAGCCAGGCGATCGACGAGGAGCGTCTGCGAAATGCGGTCAAGCACGGAGCCCACCAGCGGCTCCAGGCGCACTTCATTGGTGAGCGCGCGCCCGAATTCAATCAGCGTGCGGCGATAGTCGAGGCGGTCGCGGTAGAAAAAGCGATCCAGCCGCGCTTGCACTCCGTCGCGCAATGGCTGGATCAGGAACGCGGAAACCACAATGGCGATCACCGCGCCTGCCGGACTGGTGGTCAGTGTGGTATGAAAAAGTTCCCCGATTAGCGCGACCGCGGCGAAATAAATCGCCACTACCCCGGCCGTGGCGAACGTGTACGCCAGGCCGCGCTTGAAGATAATGTCCACATCCATCAAACGGTAGCGAATGATGGCGTAGCCGAAGCAAAGCGGAATCAGCGCCAGTGAATACGCCGACGCCTTCATCCAGGGCGCCGGCACCCAACCGAAGACGTACGGCACGATGTACAGCAGCAGGAAGGGTAGAGTTCCTGCAATCGTGCCACCGGTGACCCATTTCAACTGCTGGCGCAAGATGCCGCTGGGTGCCCGCCGGTAACTCAGCAGGAAAATCCCGGCCGCCACCAGGAAATAAGCTCCCAAAGTAGCCAGCTCAACTTTGTCGAGCCAGTAGCGCGTGCTGACCGCGGGCAGAAAATTCAGCGTTCCGCTGGCTACGACGGCATGCAGCGCGAGCAGAGTGATGGGCACAGAGTAGGTGGCCACGAGCTTCGGCCAAAGCCAGCCGCGGCGCTCCGGAAAAACCAGCGCAAAATGGACCAGCAAGGCAGGCTGCAGCACGAGCGCCACTACGTTGGCCCAGTAGATGGTCTGGTCAAAAAAGTTCAGCTTGCCGGTGTAGTGGAAGCTGTACAGCACAAAAGAGACCAAGCAGAAAATATAGAAATGGATGGCGCGCGGCGCACTCCATCGGCGCACGAAAATGAACAGGCCGATGAAAATGTACAGCAGCGCAGTGACGCGCAGGTAATTCTCAATGGAGGAAGGATTTTCCTGTGGCGCGGTCACCAGCGGCGTTTCAAACGTCTCGCCTCCGCGGCGCAAGGCGTAGCGGATTTCCGTCCAGGGCCCCACGTGGAACAAAACGCGAGTGACATCGGTCGCGCGGTGAATCGTCATGCCACGCACCGATTCGACCAGATCGCCCTGCTTGATTCCCGCTTTGGCAGCCGGGGAATCGGCCACCACATGCCAGGCGACCACGCCTTGCGGCGAGTCCATCCAGGTGACGCCGTCGTCGGGGAGGATAAATCGCGAACGCTGCTGGAAATTCAGAACGGCAAAAATCACCGCCGCAAGCGTCAGAAGCGCCAAGACCACCGCCCCCAACCGCATTCGCATGTTGTCATTCATCAAGAAACACCCATACCCCTGCGATCAATATGCCAGCACGTAAGGTTCCAGCGAACCACAGATTCCAGTTCGTATAAGTCATTTAAATTGTGCTTTTTACGGTGACTTCTGGAGTCGTGTTTAGAGACAATTCCGTTTATGGAAGGCATCTTACTGTTTCCAGGAAGCTCTGTATTCCTAAAACTGGATGCTCAGACCGCCTCGGAAATACCGGTAGGAGGGGACCAGCACCACTCGGCCGTCTCCTGTCGTGATGGGGACGTAGCCCTGCGCGAACAGGTTGCCGAAATCAGCCACCGCTTGCATGTGACCGGGAAAGAAGTTGGGCAGGGTTTGCCGAATCTCCATGCTGAAGTAGGGGTCCAGATGATAGAGAGATTCGCTATAGGGATCCTGATGTGAGACCGCTTGTGCGGAGAGCCACTTGTAGCTTGCCGAGAAATTCGTTCCGGATCGTGGCATGGTGGTCGAAATGCGCGCGGCCAGACTATGCCGATACCGCGTTTCGAGTTGATTGCGCAGAGCGGCTTCGACGGCATCCTCGATGGGCGCGAGGGCTCCGGCATAGGAGTACACCAGCGTAGTGCTGATGTTTTCGTTGAATTTCTGTTGGTAGACGGCGCGCGCACCGAGAGAAGATGAATTTCCCGCATCGTAGGCAAATAATTCAGAGAAATAATCCTGCAAGTAGTCGGAGCCAGACGGAGCGCCGCGCCCGAAAACAGCCGTGTGAGTCGAGCGGTCGTGGAAGAAGGCCGCTGAAATGTTCGCCTTCTTGCTCAGCACGTGTTCGATGGCAAGTTCCTCATGCACGCCGTTTTCTAGGACCGGCCGGCCATTGCGCAGGAGCAGAGTCGGAAAAGCGTCGAGCGAATTCATGGCCGACTGCATCGCGCTGACCGAGCCATCGGAATCCTGCCAGGGGCTCGCTAGAACCAGGGCCGAAGCCAGCCAGCGTTGAGTTATCTGCATGGCCAGCTCACCGCGCGGCCGCACCGCCGCCGTGGTGCCTGTGAAGCCGGCCATTACGAAGTCGCTGCCGTAACGGATACTGACGCGATCACCCACCGCGAGTTGGTTGTCGTGCGACATCCGGAACCCACGAAACGTGGGACCTTCGGGACCGAGGCGCGCTTCACGCACCACCACACTGGTGACCGATCCCGTCCCTACTTCGCCCGAGGGCAGCCACTCAGTAACCAGCCCGCCTGCCGGGGTGGCGGTGTTGTAATTGAATTGACCCGCCATCAGCAGCTGACCGTGGGCGCCGAGGCCCAAATCGTAGGCGAACGCGCCGCCCGGGGTATCGGCAAGATTCGAAATCGAGCCGGGATGATCGGCGCCGGTCGTCAAATCGAAGCGCCCGTGATATCCGCGCCGCTGGGCAATCTCCACCTGCGGCGGCAACCCAGGCTCAATCACAATCTCGCCATCTTGCCAGCGCATTACCGGCCGCGTGGCCGAAGAGCTGCGCAACACCCAGATCCATTCATCCGACGGCATGGCCTGGTCGGAGGAGCGCCGCAATTTTTCGAGCGAGGAGAAAACCGATCCCATCACGATTTCCAGCAGCGTGGTATGGTCGCCGCTGATTTGAATGTGCTGTTCGATCTCCGGCAGAAACCCCGCCAGCGTCACTTTAATCGAGTAGGATCCGGCCCGCAGAGTCTCCGCTCTAAATCGGCCGCGATCGTTGGTTAACAGTTCGACGGGAGAGGCATTGAGAAGTTCCTCGGAGGAGATGAGCACGGTGGCTCCCAGTTGCGGAGTCCCGGCGGCGTCCACCACCACTCCGGAGAGCTTTCCGGAGTTGGGTGCGGCGGCAAGCGGAAACGCGCAGATACTCAGGAGCAATCCGAGGCCGAGAGCGCGAATGGATTTGAAATTCACGACGCTTCACCTCCCCTGTGGGGCCTTTCCCGACGCGGCTTTGACCGTAAAGTTCGAGGCCTTGGTGACGGTCTGCTTGGCCAGATTGTCGGTGACCGCCACCTCCATGCTGTATTTCCCCGGAGCGAGAGATCCCAGTGTGACGATATTCTCGAGCGTCATCTCTTCGCCATGTTCGGGTACCTTATTCGGCGGGAGATCAAACTTCAGCACCGGCTCGGTTTCCTTTTCCCTGGTGACGCGGAATTGCACGCTGGCATCGGCTTTGTGGGTCTTTTCATCCAGCTTCAGATTATAGACTTGCAGAAAGACGCCCATTTGATCGTTGGGCGTGAAGGCTTCGTCCATTTTCGGCCGCACCTTGATGTCGCCGAGAACAAACTGGCCCAGTCCGATATCCTTTGCCGAGACGCGCTGAAGCTGGTCCGCGAGGATCAGCGTGCTGGCGGACAACTTATCATCCTCGAATCGCGGCACAGCCAGCCGGGTGTTCACCACGCCCACATTCCCGTTGTTCGTGTCCTTCACCACAATGTCCAGGCGGTACAGCCCGGGACTGAGCGGCACTGCCTTCTGGTAGATCGAGGAAGTTCCCAGCGATTGTTGCAGCAGCTCCGCCGGCAGGTCGCGGTGAATGGTGTCTTCAAATGTCTGCACCGGGCGGCCGCTCAGTGTGGTGATGCGCGCAAACAGGTTGAGAGTGGCCGAATCCACGCCGCTTTTTTCCTGGAAACTCAACTGCCGTGTGGGAATCTGCACTGTGATGGGCACCAGGACGGTATCCGCGGTGATGCGCAAAAAATCAAAGCGGTAATCGAACTTCACCTGGTCGCGCACCAGCCGCGAAGTCACCACCGCTTCCAGATCCTTGAATTTCACTGGCGGCGCTTGCTGCACCTTGGCGTAGCGCTCCAGCCGCGAGAATTCGCTGTTCGACTCGAGTTGACCGCCAAGCGGCTGTGCCAGGTGCGTGCCGTCGGTATTGTTAAAGCGGTTCGTCTTGCTCGCCAGGCCCATGGATTCCATCTGCGTCAAGCCCGCGCCGGGGACATAGAGCAGCGCGTCCTTTTCGCTCGGGTCCATGGTCAGGTGATACTCGCCGCTCATGGAGGGGTCCACGAATTCCAGGATTACATCGTTGCCCACTCCCTCCAGATAGCGATAGCGCCACTGCTCGAAGGGATAGGTGGAAGTCTGGCCGCCGCCTTCTTGTGCCGGGCGGTCATAGGAGCCCCCGCTCGGATGCGACTCGATCTCGTCCGGCGGCCCCCACATGATGTAGATCTTGCCGCGGTCTGCCTTCCAGCCGGGGATTCCGGAGGCGAAACGCTCATTGGCGTAGGCGATGCGGCGATAATGTTCTTCCTTGAAAGTATTCTCGGGGAGTCAGGATCGGGATTGCGGCGCTGCCAGAATTGCTCGATGAATTGCTCGCGCTCTTCGTTGGTCGACAGGTGCAGGAATGCGCTACGCTCCTCCGGCGAAATGATGTAAACCACGTCTTGATCCAGCCAAACTTTGTACTGCGAATCGAGTTCTTTCTTTAGCTGGTTGTCGCTTTTGCTCTTTTGTTTGGAGGCTTGCTTGGCAGCCTTCGGGTCAGTCTGGTGCTGGGTGGTGTCTTGCGCGAAGGCGCTGGGCGAAACCGCCAAGCCTCCGGCTAACATAGCGAAAAGAAACACCTTGACCGACTGGCCCATAGCTGCACCAATTCCCCTGTTTGGTGAGAAATTCTAACCTGTCCAAAAGTACAGGTCAACGGTAGTTTCCCCCTGGGTTGTGCTTAGGGGGTTGGAATCCCCCCGAGTCCCGGGGGTTGCCTTGGGTCTTGCCACGAACCGTGTCGGAATCGCCACGAGGCGCCTGCCTGCGCGCGAGCGTCCCCTGAAAATTGCTGTGCACTTAAGACCGGTTTTTCAGGCGCTGTTTCTTTCCTCGCGAATTCGAATTAGAATGGTTCTCGGCGATCCATTCTTGCTGGCCCTAAAAGCCTGCTAGGAGCGCCAGAAGCAAGGAGTTAGGACTAAGGACCACGACTCGCATTCAGGTTCCCTGTCCTTATCAAGAACCCTGCGTCTAAGCTGAGAAACATTCTGCGCGGTTCTGTCGTACGGTTCTAGTGGCGGGGAGAATTGTCCCAAAAAGCGTCCGGGAGCCAGGGATTGGTGGCATGAAGAAGTGGAAGAAAATCTCGATGGGAGCGACCGCAGGGGTCCTGCTGCTGGGCGTTGGCGCATTCCTCTATCACCAATTGACCAAGGACATCGTCACCGTGCAGAGCGGCAAAGCGACCAAGGAGGATTTGATCTCGATCGTCACCGCTTCCGGCGAAGTCCGCCCCAAGACCTACACCAACGTGTTGGGCGAGGGCATCGGCAAGATCACCGCTATCGTGGTCAAGGAAGGCGACCACGTGAGGAAGGGCGACGTCCTGCTGCACCTCGAGAGCATCCAGCCCGACGCGGACGTGCAAGCCCAGCGAGCCAGTATTGACTCGATGGAAGCAGGCACGCGCGTGGCGGCGGCAAATTTCGATTCCGCGGTGGCCACGCTGGCACAGCGTGAAGCCGACCTGCAGAAGGCAAAATACGACTGGGAGCGGGGGCAGAAGCTCTTCGAGGAGCAGCTGATTTCCAAGCAGGAGTATGATTCGAACAAAGCCACCTACGACAGCGCCGTGGCCGCGCTCAATGCTAGCAAAGCGCAGGTGGAGCAGTCACGCGCAGCTCGCGAACAGGCGGGCTCCAATCAACAGCAGGCCCGCGCCGTGCTGAAACACACCGCCGACGTCCTTCGGAAAACCACGTACACCGCGCCGATTGACGGCATCGTCAGCTACATCGCCGTGCGCGTAGGCGAAAACGTAGTCCCCGGAATCCAGAATGCCACGGGCAGTTTTCTGCTGACGATTTCGGACATGAGTGTGGTCACCGCGGAAGTGAAAGTGGATGAAACCGACATCACCAATGTCCGCCAGGGCCAGATTGCGGATATCACCATTGATGCTATCCCCGGGAAAATCTACAAAGGGCGCGTAACCGAAGTCGGAGAACTGGCCATCCTGCGTTCCTCGGGCCAGGCCGCCACCACGCAAACCACTGCGAATACCCAGGAGGCGCGCGACTTCAAAGTCGTCGTCACCATTGACAATCCTCCCGACTCGCTTCGTCCCGGGCTTTCCTCCACCGCCAAAATTGAAACGGCGCAAAAGAAAGACGTCCTGAGCATCCCGATTCAGGCGCTGGCTATCCGCTCGCACAAGGAGCTCGAAGAGGCGGCGCAGCAGGACAAGGGCGGAAGCAGCGTGACGCTGGCCGCCTCCAAGCCCGCGCTCAGCCCGGGTCAAAAAGATGAAATCACCGGCGTCTTCGTCATCCGCAACAAGAAGGCCGAATTTGTTCCCGTGCAGACCGGGATCGCCGGCGTCACCGACATTGAAATCACCAGCGGACTGCAGGAAGGCGACGAGATCGTCACCGGCAACTACAAAGCGCTGCGCATGTTGCGTCCCGGAGCGGGCGTCAAGGTGGACAATACACCGCCGAAACGCGAAGAACCCTCGTCATCCAGCTAGCGGAATGAGAATATAGCCCCGCCGTTTGGGCAGCATGCCAGGCAGAAGCACGCGCTAGCGGAGCATCCAAACAAGACCGTGACTTCCAGAAGCACAACGCCAGTCGAACCCCGGGAGATCAGCGTGCCAGAGAGCTATCGTGAGGACTTGGTCGCTTCCGGCGTCAACATTCGCACGGAAGATCTCTGGAAAACATACGAGATGGGCGCCGAACACCTCCACGCGTTGCGCGGCGTGAGCATTGAAATTCACCGCGGCGAGTATGTGGCCATCATGGGCCCCTCCGGCTCTGGAAAATCCACGCTGATGAATTTGATCGGCTGCCTCGATACGCCTTCGAAGGGGCGCTATTGGCTGGCGGGACGTCTGGTCAGCGCATTGAACGACGATGAACTCGCCTACATTCGCAATAAAGAGATCGGTTTCGTTTTTCAGACTTTTAATCTGCTGCCGCGGGCGACTGCGCTTCACAATGTCGAGCTGCCCATGATTTACAACGGCACGCCCACCGAAGAGCGCCTGGAGCGTGCGAAGAAATCACTGGCGCAAGTGGATCTGGCCGACCGCATGATGCACAAGCCGAATGAACTCTCCGGGGGCCAGCGTCAGCGCGTGGCCATCGCCCGCGCGCTGGTGAACACCCCCTCGATCCTGCTCGCCGACGAGCCCACCGGAAATCTTGACTCGCAAACCGGCGAAGAGATCATGGCCCTGTTCGCGCGCTTGCATCAGCAGGGCAACACCATCATCCTGGTCACCCACGAACCCGACATTGCCCTGCACGCCCACCGCGTCGTCCGCCTCCGCGACGGCAAAATCGAAAAAGACGAGCGCACCCGCTAACCCCACTCGAACAATCCATCTGCGTCCGACATGAATTTCCGTGGACAGCGGGACCAACACCTGACAAAGCGTTAGCGGAGAGTCCGGGTTCGCTCGCGGATGAGCGGTCGAAACGCAAAAAGGCCAGCGGCCATACAGGCGCTCAAACGCCTTCCCTGTTTGTGGCACTGACGGGGGTTTTGACTTCCTCGAGCCCGAGGACACCTGTTTTCGCCCAGCGGACTGGATTCAAGGTCAAAAGCTCATGGCCATCGGCGAGCACAGCGCGCAGCAAGTCTCCGCATCTTTCGGCTCGGACACTCGGATTGTGTGTGATCTATCATTGGTCAAACTCAATCTGAAATGTTTCACAGGTGATAGCTGCCTAAGCGAAGCAAGGCTGTTTCACTTTATTGGTCTGTATGGAATTTTCGTGAACTTGCCGGGGAAATAGGAGTCCCAGCCAGGCGCGATCTGGACTACCGCTTGCTCTCGAACAGGGCACACTAGAGGCTTTCGATCGCGTGGCGCAGTGATTATTTCGACAGGAAATTGCGGGCGAGGAACAGTACGTTGGCGGGACGCTCCGCCAGCCGGCGCATGAACCACGGAAACCAGAATGTGCCGTAAGAAATCAGCACCGCCACGCGGTAGCCTTCTTGCGCTAGGCGCAGTTGCTCGGCGCGCTGGATTCCGTAAAGCATTTGAAATTCGATGTGGTTCTTCGGAATCGACTGCGACCGAGCCCATTCCGTGATTCGATGAATCAATTTGCCGTCGTGCGTGGCGATGGCGGCGCGCACTCCGGCGCGGCGCGCGTCCGGATTCATCACCATGGTGGCGAGCCGGTAAAAACTTTCGTCCACATCCGCTTTTCTCGGAAACGCGATTTCCGACGGCTCGCTGTAAGCGCCTTTCACCAGCCGGATGGCTGCCCCCAGCGGGATCAGCGATTCCAGATCGTGCTCCGTGCGATACAGATAAGCCTGCACGCACAGTCCAACATTCTTGTAAGCCTTGCGCGCTCGACGGTAGATCTCAAGCGTTGGATCCACATACGGGCTTTGTTCCATGTCTATCCACAGGGTCTTTTCCGGAGGGCAGTGCTCGATCAGCAGCGCCAGATTGGCGAAACAAAAATCGCGGTCGAGATCGAGGCCCAACTGGGTAAGCTTGACTGAAATTTCCACGCGCAGGCCACCGGAGCGAATGCGCTCGAGCACATCCAAATAGTGCTGCCGAACGCCCGCAGCTTCGGCGCGGTCGGCGATATTTTCGCCCAGATGGGTCAGCACGCCGCCGATATCATTCTTCGCCAGCTCGCGCGCGGCCGCGAGCGCTTCCTCCACAGATTCGCCGGGCATGAAGCGCCGGGTCGTTCGCCGAAAAAAAGCATACTGGGGAGCGCGCTCCCTGAGCCATGCGCTCTTGGAAGCCTTCAAAATTCCGCGCCGCAACAGGCTCATGTTCAGTTTCCTGCGTGCGCAGCCGGCTCTGGCGCGGTCAGCGCCTCGAGAAAGCGATAATAAAACTCCACGCCTTCGTAGAACGACCAGACCAGCAGTCGTTCGTCGCGCCCGTGCGACCGGTCATCATTCACGTCCATCCACATTCCGGAAATTCCGTACGTAGGCAATCCTGCGGCGCGCGAGATAGCGCCGTCGCTCGCGCCCGTTTCCATCACCGGGACCACCGTCACGCCGGGCCACATCGTGGTGCTGACTTCTGCGAGCGTGTTCATCAGGTCCGCACGAAGCGGCGACGGCGGGTTTGATTTTCCTCCGCCCGCGCCTGTCGAGGCCGCGGTGACGGATATGCGGGGGTCCGCAATCACCCGGAGGATCGTCCGGCGCGTCTCCTCGGCGGAATGTCCCGGGAGGATACGACAATTCACGTTTGCGCGCGCCATCTGCGGCAGCGCGTTGTTTGCATGGCCCGCCTCGAGACGCGTGGCAACGCAGGTGGTGTGCGTAATCCCGTTGTAGAACGGCATACTCGAAAGCCGCGCTAGCGCTGCTTCCTCCGGCGGATTCGCTAGGATGGCTTTCATGTCCGCGCCCACCGGGCCGCCGACAATGCCGGACATACGCTCGAAATACATGCGTGTCACTTCGTTCAGTTCAAACGGGAATTTATATTGCTCGAGTCGCGTCAGTCCTTCCGCGAGGTGGTAGATGGCATTGTCCGCCACCGGCAGCGAGCTGTGGCCGCCGGGATTCGTCACCTTGAGTTCAAAATCTTGATACAGCTTCTCGCTCGCCTGGATGGCCACCAGAGATTTCTTTTCGTTTATCAATTCGAAGGAGCCCGCGTCGGGATTTAGGACGTACTCTGCATCGATGAGATCGCGATGATTTCGAATCAACCAGTCCACGCCATTGAAATTGCCCCCCTCTTCATCGGCGGTGAGGGCGAGGATGATGTCGCGGTCCGGCTTAAAGCCCTCCTGCTTCATGCGGATCATGGCCATGACCAGAAATGTGTCGCCCGATTTCATATCCAGCGTGCCGCGGCCGTAGTAGTAGCCGTCCTTCTCGATAAACTTGAACGGATCGATCGACCAATCTTCAGGGCGCGCCTCCACCACGTCGAGATGACCGATCAACAGAATCGGTTTGTGGGCGCCCGAGCCATGCAACCGCGCCACCAGGTTTCCTTTTCGCGCGTTCGGTCCGCCCAGGTAGATGTCGCCTGCGGGAAATCCGGCGGCGCGCAGCCGTTTGGCCATGGCCTCTGCAGCTACCGTCGTGCTGCCGACGGAAGCGGTCGTGTTGATTTCAATGAGTTGCTTGTAAATGTCGTGCGCGAGTTGCTTGGTCGGACCATCTGATTGCGCGCGCACGCCGCCACCCGCGGCCGCAAGTAGGAGCGCAATTGCAGAAAGGAAGATGGGGCGAAGTTTCATTTAATCTCCTGATATTAGGCCGGAAAAGACTATCAGACGCGGCGGTCTTCTGCCACTCGGTGTGCACGATTCAGAAAGGCGGGGGAGAAAAAGGGGTAGCCGAAGCCGGCTCGAGGCAGAAGATGGCGTAGCGATAGACCGCGAGTTTGGTCTCATCGCTCACAGGACCACCGGAGAATATGCGCCCGAACGCCTTGTGAATCTCTCGCAATTTATCTTCGGGGAGTGCGTCCAGCAGCTCGCCGAAGCGATTTTTCGCTCTCGTCATTGGCTCTGCGCCATCGGGCGCACCCGCGGGCGGCGGAGGCGAGCGGGACGAAGTTGGCGAGCTGCTCCGAGCAGGAACGGCATCGACGTCCCCCGCCGGTTTCCTGGTGGCGGCTTGGGCCGGTTGTGCCGGCGTTTTCGGGGCCTGTGGCGCGTAGCTGCGGTAAAAGTCGTAGCGAAATTGTTTTTCGTACAGCGCTGCGGTGGCTGTTTTCACCGCGTCCGTCGTTGGATTGCCGGGCGCGAGGGCTTTCGCCGTAAAGTCCTTGAGCGCTTGTTCGAAATCGCGGAAATTTCCGCGGGCGCCCAGGGGCGGCCCTTTACCGCTTTTCCCGAGCGATGTTGCAAGCCGGTTCGTGCGCGCGTCGTAGCATTCGCCATACACGGCCAGCGCTCGCACCGTGGCGTCTGGGGCCGCGCTTTTCTCCTTGGTATATTCCCTTACCCAGTCCGCGGAACTGGTTTGCACAATTTGCGCGCAGCTCCTCCCCAGCCTGTCAGGTTCGGTTTTTTGCGCGGAATGTGTTTGTGCTGTAGCAGTCTGTGGAATAGCGCCAAGCAAAATAATCAGGACCACGACGGAGCGCATGAACGAAGACTAATGCAAAGCATCGCGGGGATGCAATCGAAGGGTCACTCGTGTGTCTTCGGAGTCTTGCCGTGCTTCGGATCACGCAACAACCCGCGCTCGAGGAGAACTTCGATGAGCCTTTCGAGCCTTTTGCGCCGCGTTTCGGGCGCCTTGGCGCGGGCGAGATAGAGGAGAAATTGTCGCCGCTGGCCCGGGGGGAGGCGATCAAATTCGCGCCCGAGAATGCTCCGCCGCCGTAGCGCAATTTTCAGCTCCGCAGGGATGGGAAGCTCACGAGGTTCGCCGTCGAGCACCACCGCGACGCCGACCACTTCGCCCACATCGGCGCGCGCTGCTTTCCGCAGCGTCGCGTTGAACTGCAAGCGATACCGGCCGCCGCCCGCAGGAACGAGGGTAGTCCGCGTGCTGCGGCCATTCACCATCGCTACGACCGGTATATATTTCCCCCGTTCGCCCTTCACCTTGCGTCGTTCGCTGCTCCTGGACGCATACTGCTTCCTGAGCGCGCGCCCAGCCTCTTCAGGGACGTCCACATACCGCAGCATCCATATCTTGTAAATGGTGGCCAGGAACCTGTGCGGTTTGGACGAAGGTTTCATGGTTCGCGTCACCAAGGAATCTTCCGGCGCGTCATTTCAGAAGAACGGCTCCTGTGAAACACGAAAGCGCTCACTCAGGCGCTTGATGTGATCCTTGTTTAAATCCCTTTTACCGCTGAGAACTTCCGGCAAGATGCTCGGCGTTCGGAACCCTGTCACCAGGTCTTTCGGTTTGAGCCCGTGCTGGTCCATCAGAAAATCCAAGACCTCGACCGGCTTGGCACGAGGCAGCCGATATTGTTTCTCTTACCAAGCTTTTCCATTCTGCTTTCTTGGCCGCGCGGTACCACACATCCGGGGGCTCGGCTAGATGCGCAAGGCTCTCGGCCGCCTGGAGCAGTTTCTTCCTGCTGATGACGTGCCATCACTTGCCTCCCTGCCATTAAATTCGCAATTCGCGAACTTGTCGATGGAAAGTTCGCGAATTGCCAACCCGCGTTCGTCGCAGGTTTGGGAAGGAAGAACGCCTGTGGTCCCGGAGGAGGAAAGGTGACGTGAAAATAAAAAAGGCTCCGAGTGCTCGGAGCCTTTTTCTGATTTTAATCCTGGCGGCGACCTACGTTCCCGCGCAGTTACCCGCGCAGTATCATCGGCCCTGCAAGGCTTAACTTCCGTGTTCGGGATGGGAACGGGTGTGACCCTTGCGGTTAGACCACCAGGAAACTTCTAGAAGTTGGAGGTCGGAAGTTAGGGGTTAGAAGAAAACCCCGGAAACCAAACTCCAATTTCAAATCCTGGATTACTCGAGAACTGAAAGAAGTTGGCGAAACAAACCGCAAATTCCACATGAGAATAATGCAATGTGGAAAGGCTTACTTGACTACCCAGGTCGGCACTCTCATCGAATGCGCACGCCATGGGTAAGATTTATGGTCAAGCCGAACGGCCGATTAGTACGGGTCAGCTACACGCATTACTGCGCTTCCACCTCCCGCCTATCAAAGTCGTAGTCTTCGACTGGCCTTCTTAGATGGCCGCAGCCA
>Ga0210384_10000250_pt1 | contig 85505 bp, 76 predicted proteins | sample IncBWH2MmetaG_FD_160574 | JGI IMG/M metagenome (GOLD analysis project Ga0210384, IMG submission 160574) | Forest soil microbial communities from Barre Woods Harvard Forest LTER site, Petersham, Massachusetts, United States - Inc-BW-H-2-M | ecosystem: Environmental > Terrestrial > Soil >... | reverse complement strand
CCTGGGACGTGAGGTTACCGGCCATGAAGTTCACCGACTCGGTGAGATCCTTCCACGTGCCGGCCACGCCCTGCACGTCGGCCTGTCCGCCCAGCTTGCCCTCGGTGCCCACCTCGCGCGCCACCCGCGTCACTTCCGCGGCGAACGACCGGAGCTGGTCGACCATCGTGTTGACGGTGTTCTTCAGCTCCAGGATCTCGCCCTTCACATCCACGGTGATCTTCTTCGAGAGGTCGCCCTGCGCCACCGCCTTGGTCACCTCGGCGATGTTGCGCACCTGGCTGGTCAGGTTGCCGGCCATGGAGTTCACGGAGTCGGTGAGATCCTTCCACGTGCCCGACACGCCCTCCACCCGCGCCTGGCCGCCGAGCGAGCCCTCGGTGCCCACCTCGCGCGCCACACGCGTCACCTCGGAGGCGAACGAGCGCAGCTGGTCGACCATGGTGTTGATCGTGTTCTTCACCGTCAGGAACTCGCCCTTGACGTCCACGTCGATCTTCTTGGACAGGTCCCCCTTGGCCACGGCCGTCGTCACGTCGGCGATGTTGCGAACCTGGTCGGTGAGGTTGCCGGCCATGGAGTTCACGGAGTCGGTCAGGTCCTTCCAGGTGCCCGCGACGCCCTTGACCTTGGCCTGGCCGCCGAGCTTGCCCTCGGTGCCCACCTCGCGCGCGACGCGCGTGACTTCCGCGGAGAAGTTGCCGAGCTGGTCCACCATCTTGTTGATGGTCTTGGCGGTGCGCAGGAATTCGCCTTCCAGCGGCCGGCCTTCCACCTCCAGCGCCATGCTCTTGCTGAGATCGCCTTGCGCGACGGCGCCGATCACGCGCGCCACCTCGCTGGTCGGGTGGACGAGGTCGTCGATCAGCGCGTTGATGCAGTCGATCGACTCGCCCCAGAACCCGCGTGCGTCGCGCAGCGAGGCGCGCTGCTTGATCTTGCCCTCCTTGCCCACCACCTGCCGCAGCCGGGAGAGTTCCTCGGCCATGCTGGCGTTCTGCTCCACCACGTCGTTGAACGCATCGGCCACCCGGCCCGCCAGGCCCGACCAATGCTGCGGCAGGCGCACGTTCGGATCGCCCTTGCGAAGCTGGACGAGCGCGCCCAGCAGTTGCTGCATCTCGGCGGCGGCATCCGCCACGGGGCGGCCTTCCATGATCGTCATGAGCGTCGGTCTCCAGCGTCGCTGCCGCCCGGCGGGCCCGGCCAGACCCGCCTCTCGGCATGACTGCTCTGCAGTTTCCATGCCAGACAAGTCCTACACCGGAGCAGCGCCTTCTCCGTGACATTTACCGGGCGTCGTCCCACAGGGGCCGGGTTTTCACCATGCGCCGCAGGACACGCCAAGCTGCATGTGTCGGTAGCTTTTTCCGCATGGACTGCCGCGCAGGACGGGGTGGGTCAGGCCGGGTGGATCACCAGGTCCGCCGACGGCGGCTTCGACGCGTGGGCCACGACGCGCTCGTATTCCGCGATGACCTGCGCGCCCAGCAGCACCAGCGTCGCGCCGAGCTCCAGGCTCAGCAGCACGACGATGGTGGCGGTCATCGAGCCGTAGACCACGCCCACCTGCGACAGCGTCGCGAAGTACCACACGAGCACGTGGCGCGTGAGCTCCCACAGGAAGACCGCGGAGGCGGCGCCCAGCAGCGCGTGACGCAGGTCCAGCCGGCCGGCCGGCATCACCACGTAGACGGACGTGAGCAGCACGATCTCGCCGCCCAGGCCCAGCAGGTACAGCAGCAGGCGCGAGAACCGGCCCAGCGGGAACTCGCGGCCGAACAGCTCCACCGAATACTCCCCCAGGTTCTCCAGCCCGCCTGCCACCACCGTCACCAGCAGCAGCCCCACGGCCAGGCAGGCCACGTAGATGTAGGGCAGCAGCAGCTTCATCACCAGCGAGCGCTTGCGGTCCACGATGCGGTGCACGAAGATCACCGACAGCGCGTTCTCCAGCACCGCGAACGCCAGCGAGCTGAAGAACAGCATCGTCAGCAGCAGCACCCAGCCGACGACGTCGCGATGGTCGAGGAAGCCGCGCAGCTCGGCGACCACGGCGTTCGACTGACCGGGCACCAGCCAGGCCAGGTAGCGCCCGATGGTGTCCAGCAGTTCGTGTTCGGGGATCAGGTGCGACAGCGCAATCACGCTGAGGATCAGCAGCGGCACGGTGGACAGCAGCGCGTAGTACGCGATGGCGCCGGCCAGCAGCAGGCCCTGGTTGGCCCGGAAGCCGCACAGCACCCGCCAGGCGAACGCGCGGGGATGCGCCAGGCATTGCTGTGCCGGCGTCATGCCGTGACGCGGCGCGAAGACGGATGAGGACGGTTCGGCGCGGGCCACGGCGGCCTCACCGTTGGGCGACATCCTTGGGCGCCAGGGTCTCGGCCGAGGCGGTCGTGAGCGTCGGCGCGTCGGCGCTCCCGCCCTGCTCGAACACCGCGGCGAAGGTCTTGCGCTCGGGGATCACGTAGGTCACGCCGGAGCGCTTGCCGAACACCGGCGAGATGTAGCTGTCGAAGAATTCGATCGGGATGTTGATGCAGCCCCACGAGATGCGGCGCACCTTCGGGTTGGCCGAGGCGAGGCGCTGCAGCCGGCGCTCGGACTTCACCTTGTTGATGACGCGGTGCATCGCCAGCGCCGCGTCGTAGTCCAGCCAGACGACGTCGGTGTGGTCGGCGTCCAGGCCCGGCCGGGTGACGAAGCGGCCGGCGGCGGTCGTTCGCTGCCAGGGCTTGACGTCGGCGATGGGCACGTCGCCGATACCCGGATAGGTTTCGTCGCCGTGGGCGGAGCCCAGCAGCACCGGGGTCGGGGCGATCAGGCGGCCGCTGGGCTCGAAGACGTAGAGGCGCGCGTCGCGCTTGTCCAGCACCATGAAGGGCATGCGGCCGTTGTCGCGTCGCTGCACCACCCAGTCGGCCATGTGGCGCGCGGCCGGGGTGGGCTCGACCACGCCGAAGTCGGCGGCGGCCAGGGGCGGCTCCTCGGGCGGCGCGACCTGCGCCTGGGGCAGCGCCGTGCGCGGGATCGATGCGGTGAGGGCCTGCACGCGGTCCTCGAGGATGGCCAGCACGCGCTCCGCCTCGCGCTGCCTGGCGGACTCGATGTCCAGCTGCGGGTTGACCGGATGCAGGTTGGTGGCGAAATGGATCGCGACGATCGCGAGCACGCCCGTCACGGGCCCGACCACGCCCATGATCAGCAGGTCGCGCAGGCGCCGGACGAGGCGCTGCACGAAGCCGCCGTCGTCGTGCTCGCGCGACGCGGCGGGATGGCCTGATGCCATGAAGTCGGAGGTCTTTTCGCGCATGGTGCGCCCTGTTCGGCAAGCCGCGCGCCCGCGCCGGCGGCACGCGGCCTGCCAGCGCAGACGTCATGACCCGAACGCCCTCCGCCCGCCCTGCCCGCGCGCCCGCCTCGACCACCGCGCCCACCCGGCACCCCTGGCGCCGCGCCGGCTACGTCGCGCCGGGCGTGCTCGTCGCGCTGGGGGTGGCCTTCGCGGCGTGCGAGTTCGTCGAATGGCCGTTCCTGCGCCATCCGCTGGAGACGAAGCTGGCGCAGATCCTCGGTCGCCCCGTCGTCTTCGGCGACAGCTTCGGCGTGCGGCTGCTCGGCTCGATCCGCGCGCACACCGATTCGATGAGCATCGGCCCGGCGCCGGCCAACGGCCCCACGCTGGTGGACGACGCCGGCAAGCCGCGCGACTTCATGCATGCGAGCAGCGTGAAGCTCGCGCTGGGCTATCGCACGCTCTATGCGCAGTGGAAAGGCGCGGGCAAGCCGATCGCCTTCAAGCTGCTCGACGTCGATGGCCTGGAGCTCAACCTCAAGCGCAACGCCGACGGCCATGCCAACTGGCAGTTCGGGACGGCCTCGCCCGCCACGTCGGCGAGCTCGCCGCAACTGCCCACTTTCGAGCGCCTGAACCTGCGCAACGGCGTGGTGCGCCTCGTGGACGAGCCGCTGCAGATCGCCGCCGATGCCCGCGTGACCACGCGCGAGGGCAGCGCCGAAGCCGCGACCGCCGCCATCGCCGATTCAACGCCGGGCCTGCAGGTGGACGGCAAGGGAACGTACCGCAACGCGCCGCTGGTGATCCGGCTGCGCTCCAGCGGGCTGCTGCCGCTGGCCGCGTCCGATGCCGATACGGTCGCCGTGCCGATGTGGCTGGACGTGCACGCCGGCAAGACGAGCATCCGCGTCGACGGCACCGCCACCGACCTGCTGCACTTCGGCGGCATGGACGCCAGCTTCGTCGCCTCGGGCCCGTCGCTGGCCGCCGTCGGCGACGCGCTGGGCGTGACGCTGCCCACCACCGCGCGCTTCGCCACCCATGGCCGGCTGAAGAAGCACGGCGACGTATGGGACGCCAGCGTGGCCGCGATGGACATCGGCTCGAGCCGCCTCGACGGCGACTTCCGCTTCGACACGGGCCCCGCCGTTCCCGTGCTCACCGGCAGGCTGGGCGGCGCGCGGCTCGCGCTGGCCGACCTCGGCCCGGCGTTCGGCGCGGCCCCGCCCGACGCCCCGGCGTCGGCGTCCAACGCCAAGCCCGGCAAGGTGATCCCAGACCGCACGTTCGACATCCCCTCGCTGAAGGCGATGAACGCCGACGTGGGCGTGCGGCTGGCGGTGCTGGATCTCGGCACCACGATGCTGGAGCCGCTCCAGCCGCTGGAGGGAAACATCACGTTGCAGGACGGCATGCTGAACCTGAAGCAGCTGCTCGCGCGCACCTCGGCCGGGGAGGTGCGGGGCGACATCGGCCTGGACAGCCGCCCGGCCACGCCGAAGTGGACCGCCGACCTGCGCTGGAGCGGCATCCAGCTCGATCGCTTCATCAAGACCCGCGACGCGGCGGTGCGCAAGGACGCCAGCGGCAGCAAGCCCGACGTGGGCTACATCAGCGGCGCGCTCGGCGGCAACGCGCAGTTGAAGGGCGAGGGCAACTCGTCGGCGAAGCTGCTCGCCTCCCTCGACGGCACCGCACGCCTGTGGGTGCGCGACGGCACCGTGTCGCACATCCTGGTGGAGGCGGCCGGGATCGACGTGGCGCAGGCGCTGGGCGTGTTCATCAAGGGCGACGACAAGTTGCCCATGCAGTGCGCGCTGGCGCAGTTCGATCTCGTCAACGGCAAGGTGATGCCCGAGGTCTTCGTGATCGACACCAGGGACACGACGATGCTGATCGACGGCGACCTGTCGTTGGCCACCGAATCGCTGGACCTGCGCATGACCGCGCATCCGCACGATTTCAGCCCGCTGGCGCTGCGCACGCCGGTGAAGGTGGTGGGCCCCTTCGACGACCCGCACATCCGGCCCGAGGCCAGGCCGCTGGTCAAGCGCGCCGGCGCGGCCGTGGCGCTGTCGCTGCTCAACCCGCTGGCGGCGCTGCTCGCGCTGGTCGACTTCAAGGAGGAGGAACGCGACGTATGCACCGCGGCGGTCGCGCGCGTCGACGGCGCGGCCAAGGCGGGGGCGAAGACGGGCCAGGCGGAGTCGCCACCGCTGCCGGCCTCGTCGCCCAAGGCGAAGTTCGCGCCGCCGCGCAGGGGCGCCTGACGCCCGCGCAGGCGCCGCCGCGATGCTGACCGCCACCCTGCTCCTGCTGGGCACCGTCCTGCTGGCGATGTGCCTGCTGGAGCTGCATGTCACCCGGCTGCCGATGTCGCCGGCCATCGTCTACCTGGCCGTCGGCTGGGTCGCGGGCTGGATGGTGCAGGGCCGCGTGCAGATGCCGCCGACGGCGCCGGAACGGGCCGACATGCTGGTGATCGTCACCGAGATCGCGGTGCTGATCTCGCTGTTCGCGGTAGGCCTGCAGCTGCGCATGCCGTCGACGATCAAGGGCTGGCGCGTCGCCTTCATCCTCGCGAGCGGGACCATGCTGGCCACCATCGCGTTGGCCACGCTGGCCGGCTGGTGGCTGATGCCCGGCCTGGGCCTGTCGGGCGCGCTGCTGCTGGCGGGCATCCTCGCGCCCACAGACCCGGTGCTGGCGTCCGAGGTGCAGATCCGCTCGCAGAACGACCGCGACGCGGTGCGCGTGTCGCTCACCGCCGAGGGCGGCCTCAACGACGGCACCGCGCTGCCGGTCGTCATGCTGGCGCTGGGGCTGCTGGGCATCGGCGACCTCGGGCCGGCCGGCATGCACTGGCTGTGGCACGACCTGGCATGGCCCATCGCCGGCGGCGCCCTGCTGGGCTGGGCGTTCGGCCGCGTTCTGGGCAAGGCCGTCCATGCGCTGCTTCGCCACGGCCATGGCCTGTGCTGGGACGAGCTGCTGTACCTGGGCATCATCACCGTGGCCTACGGGCTCTCGCGCCTCACCGAGACCTCGGCGTTCCTGTTCGTGTTCGCCGCGGCGCTGGGCCTGTTCCGCCATTCGCCGCGGGCCACCGACGCGTTGCACCGCGCCGGCGTCGAGCCCGACGAGTTGGCCGACCGCCTGCTCGCCTTCGGCCACCGCTGCGGCCGTCTGGTGGAGGTGGTGATGGTGCTGCTGCTGGGCTTCGCGATGCCCTGGGTTCACTGGCGCGGCGAGCCGCTGGTCTACGCGGCCCTGCTGCTGGTGGTGATCCGGCCGCTGAGCGTGCTCCTCACGGTCTCCGGGCGCGAGATGCCCAAGGCGCAACGCCGCATGGTGGCCTGGTTCGGCATCCGCGGCGTCGGCTCGCTGTTCTACCTGGCGCTGGTGATCGACTCGGGCCTGGCGCCCGCGCTGTCCGCCGACCTGGTCAACGCCACGCTGCCGGCGATCTCGTTGTCGGTGCTGCTGCACGGCGTGTCGGCGACGCCGCTGATGGCGCTCTACCGGCGCCGCCGGGTGCTCCAGAAGCGCGACAAGCGCCGGCGCGCGCGCCTGCCGGCCTGAGCAAGCTCCGAGGCGTCAGGCGCCGCCGTGCGCCAGGTCTGGATCGGGCACGGCGGCCGGCGCCACCTTGACGCCGGGGCCCGGGCCGCCGCCGGGCAGGCCGCCGCCTTCGCCTTCCCAGGTCTGCACTTCCTCGGGCTTGGCCGAAGGCCTGGCGGCGAAGCGCGCGGCGTGCACCTTGTTGACCCGGGTGAGGGCCAGGTAGCCGATGGTGAGCAGGGCCAGGCTGTTGATCAATCTCATGGTCGGTCTCCCGCGCCGGAGGGCAGCGCTCGTTCAGTGGATGTAGTGGCGTCGGTTGTCGGCCAGCCAGCGGTCGTCGCCGAGGTTGGGCCAGGTCTTCGAGGTGAAGCCGGGGGTGGCCTGCAGGCGGGCCTTGTCGATGTCGAGGACGAGGTCGTCCTTGGGGCCCAGCGCCAGTGCGTCCCAGGGCACCGCGTGCAGCCGGTCGCCGACGCCCAGGAAGCCGCCGGTGGACACGATGGCGAGCCGGATTGTGCCGCTGCCGTCGACCACCAGGTCGCGCACGTCGCCGATCTTGTCGCCGGTCCTGTTGCGCACGTCCGCGCCGAGGATCTTGCTGATGCGGTGCGCGCGTTCCCAGTCGTGGCGCTCGGCGGGCGTCATCGCCGGTGCGTTGGCCTGGGCGACTGCCAGGACCGGGGTCGCGAGCAAGACAGTGGCGAGCGTGGCGGCCGTCAGGACGCGGGCGTGGTTCATGGTTACTCTCGGGTATCGCGGAGGAGCCTGGATCCCTGGCCCTGCGGGTTGGTGGCAAGCGCCATGCCCGACAGTGGACCAGGTCGGCGACGCGTGGTTCAGGACGACTGCGACTCGCGCGGCTTGCGCTGGAACAGGCGCCCCAGGATCGGCACGATGAAGGTCAGCAGCGTGCTGGCGGTGCCGGGTGTCAGGCTGCGCCGCCACGAGCGCGGCAGCATCGGCCACAGCACGGGCAGCAGGCCGGCCAGCGTGATGCCGGTGTCGCGCAGCAGGTGCTCGAAGCCGGACGGCGGCTCCGGCGTCGGCGCCGCGGCCGGCTCCGGCACGGGCGCATTCCTGCGCACCAGCCGGCTGAGCCACCAGGTGAGCGCGACGGTGCCGAGGCCCAGCAGCAGGCCGCCACCGGCCTGCCGGATGGCGTCGCGCTTCACGCGGGCGACGAGCGCATCGGTGCGCCGCCGGATGCGCGCGTCGCGCGCGATGACGGCCTGTTCGGCCAACGCGATCTGCTCGTCGAGGCTCAACTCGGGCACGGGCGGCACCGGGCGCGGCGGACTAGCCATGGTCGCGGTCTCCTTCGGGCTCGCGTTCGAGGGCGTCGGAATCGGTGAGGCGGCGCAGCGTGGCCGGCAGCGCCAGCAGCGGCGCCAGCGCCTTCACGCGCATCAGCGCCCAGATGCCCGCGGCCAGGTTGATGAACAGCACCAGCAGCACGATCCAGGGCCAGGCCAGGCCCACGGCGAGGAACGCCGCCGCCAGGCCCACCCACAGCGTGATCCAGGCGGTGGCGAACAGGATCGCTGCCAGCAGCCCCAGCGCGACCATCTGCCCCAACGCATTGGACGCGCGGCGAAGTTCCAGCGACAGCAGGCGGACGCGGTCGCTCAGCAACCCGGGCAGGTCGGCGAACAACGCACCGGCCGCCTTGGGCAGCGACACGACCTCGTCGGGCGGCGCCTCGTGCGGCGGCGGTACGTCATCGACCATGGGCGAAGGTTTCAGCGATCGTCGTTGGAGGTGAGTCTGGCGAGCAGGACGCCGAGCGCCAGCGCGGCGCCGATCGCGGTCAGCGGATGCTCGCGCACCGCGGTGCGCAGGCTCTCCGTCCACTCGTCCTTCAGGTCGGCGGCCTGGTCGGCCTTCTGCTTGAGGGATTCGGCCGCGTCGTTGTACGAACCGCGCAGGCGTTCGACCGCGGGGATCGCCTTGTCGGCGATGCGGTCGACGGCCTCGTGGGCGCCCTGCACCACCCGGCGCATGACGTCACGCTCGGCGGCGGCGGCCTGGTCGATGGCCGCGTCGGCCGCGTCGACCGCCGTCGGGCGCGAGCCGGAGCCGCCGACCGACGGCGTGGCCGGCGAGGCCGAACTGGGGGTCGTGGCGCCGCTCTTGGGAAATGTGGCGTCGGGGGTGGTGCTGGGCGGGTTGGCCATGGAAGTCTCCAGGAGTTGGCGTCGAACGGGCGCTCGGCCCGATTGAGGGCCTTCACGGCAACCGGTGTGCCGGCGCGACCGTGATCCGACGCGCGCTCAGGTTAGCCGATTCCGTGCTGTGCATCGCCTCGAAGCGGCCACGGGGGCGAAAAAAAACGGGCCCCGCGGAGCCCGTTCCTGAGGCGCCGCGGCGCGATCAGTTGCGATCGGCCCTGGGCGCCGGCATCGGCTCCGCGACCGGAGCGGGCATCGGCTCGGCGGCCGGGGCCGCGGCGGGTTCCGGCGCCGGCGGCGTCACCGTGGTGGTGGTCGTCGTTTCCCTGGTCACGGAGACGATCTGGTCGTCGGGCTGGATCGGCGGCGTCGCGTGGTCGCCGACGCTCGGACGGACGATGCCGCCGATGACGCCCGTGGTCATCAGGTTGTTCTCCATGCCCATGGGGCCGTCGGCCTGCTTGGTGGTGGGCGTGACGGTGCCGCGCGGCTTGGCCAGTTCGACCACGCCGGTGGGTTGCGCCGGGATCACTTGGGTGGCCGTGTCCACCGTGGTGGTCGTGGTGGTGGTGCTGCCGTCCGGGCTGGTCGTCGTGTCGGTGGATTGGGCCGTGGCGAAGCCGACGGTCGCCAGAAGCGCTGAAGCGGCCAGGGCGGTGATGGACTTTTGCATCGGGGACATGGTGTGGACTCCTGATTTCGTTGGGACGCGAAAGGCGTCGGACTCGAATGCCGCGGGGTGCTTGCGCAGCTCGCGGCTGGTGGGTTGGATGAGGCAACGGCTGTGCCCAAGCCGCGTAGGACGACGCGCCGTCAATGCGCCGCGGCCCGCTCGCGGCCGCCGCGTTCCTCCGTCTGCGAGACCTCGTCGTCGTGCAGCGCGAGGCGCTCGTCGAGCTGCCGGTCCAGCGCCTCCATGTCCAGGCCCGACTCGCGCAGCCGCGGGAACAGCAGCGCCTGCTCGTGGCGCGCATGGCGTTCCACGCACTCGGTCAGCGCCAGCACCAGGGCCTCGTAGCGCGGCTCGCGCGGGTCGGTGCGCCGGAGCTGGCGAATGATCTGGCGCGCGGTGGCATGTTCCAGTTCCGCCAGGTCCACCAGCGCGGAAGCCTCCAGCGCGGCCCGGGCCGCCGGGAAGAACAGTTCCTCCTCCAGCGCCGCCATCCGGTGGATCGCGCGGCAAAGAGCCTCGGCGACGTCCTGCATCGCCGGATCGCACGCCACGTGGTGCGCGAAGCGGCGGCATTCGTCGGCGAGCGCGCGGGTCTGTTCATGGCCCAGCGACAAGCGGTCCAGCGCATCGGCGCAGGGGCTGTCGCAGGGCGAGGCAGTGGCGGCAGGGGTGGCGGCGGTGGTCATGGCGGCTGCCCGGTCGGAGGGTGGGATCCGGGCGCGAGCCCGGCGGATGGACTCCCGCGGCAATGGACGTGCCGGCGGCCTTGCCGCAACGTTTACCCCCGTCCGGTCGAGCGGCGAAGGGGCATTCAGGCGGCCCCCGCGACCGCCTCGCCACGGCCGGGCTCGCCATTTGCCCCAGGCGCCCCTGTCGGTCCGCCCCGGGCCCAGAGGACAACCACCGATGACGGGATCCGATCGCTCTTTCCGCACCCTGTTCACGCAGGTCGCCGATTGGGCCCAAGAACACGCCTGGGACCAGCGGGCGGGCAACGAGCACGAGGAGGAAGAGCCGCTGCGCGCGGCGCTGTTCAGCAGCGACCAGATGGTGGCCCACGGCAAGCTGCTGGCGAGCCGCCACCGCCTCGCGCAGAGCCACAAGCCCGACCGGCTGCTGGCGCGCCTCGCGTCCAACCAGCGAGTACTGGAGAGCGTCGCGCGCGGCCTGCGCCAGGCCGTGGCCAGGGATCGCCCGGTGACGCCGGCCTCCGAGTGGTTGCTGGACAACATGTACCTCATCGATGAGGAGATCCGCACCGCGAGGCGCCACCTGCCGCCCGGCTACAGCAAGGAGCTGCCGCGGCTGGCCGAGGCCTCCGAGACTCGCGACGGCACGCTGCCCCGCGTCTACGACCTCGCGCTGGAGGCGATCGCCCACGCGGACGGACGCCTGGGCCGCGGCACGCTGAGCCGCTTCGTGGCGGCCTACCAGTTCGGCCAGTCGCTCAAGCTGGGCGAGCTGTGGGCGTTCCCCATCATGCTGCGGCTGGCGCTGATCGAGAACCTGCGCCGCGTGGCGGTGCGCGTGGCCGCGGCGCTGGACGAGCGCGACCTGGCCGAGACCTGGGCGTCGCGCATGCTGCAGGCCGCCGAGGAACGCCCCAGCGACCTGATCCTGGTGATCGCCGACATGGCGCGTTCCAACCCCGTGCTCAGCAGCGCCTTCGTCGCCGAGTTCGCGCGCCGCCTGCAGGGCCAGGGCGCCTCGCTGGCCCTGCCGCTCACGTGGATGGAGCAGCGCCTGTCCGACGCCGGCGAGACCATCGAGCACCTGGTGCACGTCGAGGGCCAGAAGCAGGCGGCCAGCCAGGTCTCGGTGTCCAACAGCATCGGCAGCCTGCGCCTGCTGGGCGCCACGCACTGGCCCGAGTTCGTGGAGACGCTCAGCAGCGTCGAGCAGATCCTGCGCGAGGATCCCATCGGCGTCTACGGCCGCATGGATTTCGGCACGCGCGACACCTACCGCCACGCGGTGGAGAGCGTGGCCCGCGCCAGCGGAGGCGACGAGCCGGCGGTGGCGCACAAGGCCATCGCCCTGGCCGTGGACGCGGCCGCGCGCCTGGGCACGGCGACCGCCGGCGGCGAGCGCGACGAGCGCGAGGCCCACGTGGGCTACTACCTCGTCGGCAACGGCCGGCCCGCCCTCGAGACCGCGATGAACGCGCGCCGCACCGGGCTCCTGCACCGCGCAGGCCACTCGCCGCTGCCCGCCTACATCGGCGGCATCGTCGCCTTCGCGATGCTGATGTCGCTGGGCCCGATCCAGCAGGCCGCGCAGGAGCTGGACCTGCACCTGTGGACGCCCAAGGGCCTCGTGCTGGTGCTGCTGCTGATGCTGGCCACCAGCCAGCTGGCGCTGTCGCTGGTCAACTGGATCGTGACGCTCAGCGCGACGCCCGTGGCGTTGCCGCGCATGGACTACGCGATGGGCATCGCGCCGCGCGCGCGAACGCTGGTGGCCGTGCCCACGCTGCTGGGCCGGCACGCCGACGTCGACACGCTGGTCGACGCCCTCGAGGTGCGCTTCCTGGCCAACCGCGACCCGCACCTGCAGTTCGCGCTGCTGACCGACCTGCGCGACGCGAAGCAGGAGACGCTGCCGGAAGACGGCGACCTGGTCGACTACGCGGAGACGCGCATTGCCGCGCTCAACCGCCGCTACGCCGAGCCGCCCGACCACCACCAGCGCCCCGCCCCGTTCCTGCTGCTGCACCGCCCGCGCCGCTGGAACGCCGCCGAGAACGCCTGGATGGGCCGCGAGCGCAAGCGCGGCAAGCTGGCCGACCTGAACGCGCTGCTGCGCGGCCGGCCCGACGCCGAGAAGGCGTTCGCGCGCATCGTCGGCGACACGCTGTCGCTGCAGGACGTGCGCTACGTGATCACGCTGGACTCCGACACGCAGCTGCCGCGCGAATCGGCCAGCGAGATGGTGTCGGCGATGGCCCACCCGCTCAACCGACCGCGCTTCGGCACCGGCACGCGCAAGGACGTCGTGGTGGAGGGCTACGGCATCCTGCAGCCGCGCGTGGGCCTGAACCTGCCCAGCGTCGGCCGCTCCGGCTACGCGCGCATGTTCGGCGGCGAGCCGGGGATCGACCCGTACACGCGCGCGGTCTCGGACGTGTACCAGGACCTGTTCGGCGAAGGCTCGTTCGTGGGCAAGGGCATCTACGACGTCGACGCGTTCGAGCGCGCGACGCACGACAGCATGCCCGACAACCGCATCCTCAGCCACGACCTGATCGAGGGCTGCTATGCCCGCTCGGGCCTGCTGTCCGACGTGCAGTTGCTGGAAGACACGCCGTCGCGCTACAGCGCCGACATGGCGCGCCGCCGGCGCTGGGTGCGCGGCGACTGGCAGCTGATCGGCTGGCTGCGCCGGCGCCTGCACGCCCTGCCGGGCGCGCCGCGCAACCCGCTGCCGGCCCTGTCGCGCTGGAAGCTGTTCGACAACCTGCGCCGCAGCCTCGTGCCCGCGGCGCTGATCGTGCTGGCGGTGCTGGGCTGGGCCCGCCTGCCCAAGCCCTTCATGTGGACGCTGCGGATCGTCGTGATCGTGGGCATCGTGCCCTTTGCGGCGCACGTGGTGGGACTGGCGCGCGCGCCTGTCAACTGGCTCACCGCCCTGCCGTCGCCCCGCCGCCTGCTGCCGCTGGGGCTGCAGATGCTGCAGCTGGTGCATACCCTCGCCTGCCTGCCCACCGAGGCCGTGGCGACGCTGGACGCGATCGCGCGCACGATCTGGCGCATGGTGCGCGGGCGCCGGCTGCTCGAATGGACGGCCTCGGCCGACATCCGCCAGGGCCACGAGGCCGGCTCGCTGGCTGCGTTGCGCGACAGCGTCCGTGCGATGTGGGCCGGGCCGACGGCGGCCGTGCTGATCGCCGCCCTGCTCGTGCACGTGCGGCCCTGGGCGCTGCCGGCCGCCGCGCCGCTGCTGCTGCTGTGGTTCTTCTCGCCGCTGGTCGTCTGGTGGGCCGACCGCCCGCTGTCGCAGCCGCGCAGCGAGCTGAACGCGACGCAGCGCCGCTTCCTGCGCCGGGTCGCCCGCCGCACCTGGGCGTTCTTCGAGACCTTCGTGGGCTCCGAGGACAACCACCTGCCGCCCGACAACGTGCAGCTGCATCCGGTGGCCCGCGTGGCGCATCGCACCTCGCCCACCAACATCGGCTTCTCGCTGCTGGCCAACCTCACGGCGCGTGACTCCGGCTTCATCACGCTGGACCAGATGCTCACGCGCATCGCCGCCACCGTCACGACGATGGAGCTGCTGGAACGCCATCGCGGCCATTTCTACAACTGGTACGACACGCAGTCGCTGCTGCCGCTGGCGCCGCGCTACATCTCCACCGTGGACTCGGGCAACCTGGTCGCGCAGCTGATGACGCTGCGCATGGCGCTGCTCGCGCTGCCTTCGGAGGCGCCGTTCTCGCCGCTGTGGTGCCAGGGCATCGCCGACCTGCTGGGCCTCGTGCGCGAGAGCCTGCCCGCGGGCACGCACCTGCCGGCGCTCGAGCGCGCCGACAAGCTCGTCGGCGCCGCCGGTCCCGACCTGCCCACGTCCGCGGCGGCGCTGCAGGCGCTGCTGGCATCGTTCGAGACCGTCGCGCGCGAAGTGCTCGTCGCCGTCGAGGCCGCGCTGTCGGGCGACGCCGCGCGCAAGGACACCAACCTCGAAGAGGACACCGGCGAGGCCCTGCGCTGGGCACGCCAGTTGGTGGCGCAATGCGAGGCCGGGCTCGACGAGCTCTCGGCCTTCGGCGGACTGGCCGTGCCGCTGGCCCCCGACGCGTCGCCGGCGGCGCGCGACGCCGCCGCGCAGGCGCCGCTGCCGACGCTGGCCGTGCTCGCCGCGCTGGACATCGGCCGCGCCCGCATCTTCGTCGACCGCATCGAGGAGCTCGCGCGCCGCGTGGACGCCCTGAGCGACCAGGAACAGCAGTTCATGTACGACGACCGGCGCCACCTGATGGCCATCGGCTTCAACGTCGACGAGCGGGTGCTCGACCCGGGCCACTACGACCTGCTGGCCTCCGAGGCGCGCCTGGGTCTCTTCGCGGCCATCGCGCGCGGCCAGCTGCCCCAGGAGAGCTGGTTCGCGCTCGGCCGGCTGCTGACGGCGCACGACGGCAACCCGGTGCTGATGTCGTGGAGCGGTTCGATGTTCGAGTACCTGATGCCGCCGCTGATCATGCCCAACTTCGAGCAGACGCTGCTGGACCAGACCTGCCGCGCCGCGGTGCGGCGCCAGATCGACTACGGCCGCGAGCGCGGCGTGCCCTGGGGCATCTCGGAGTCGGGCTACAACGCCACCGACACCGCGCTGAACTACCAGTACCGCGCGTTCGGCGTGCCGGGCCTGGGCCTGAAGCGCGGCCTGGGCGACGAGCTGGTGATCGCGCCCTATGCCACGGCGATGGCCACCATCGTCGAGCCCGTGGCCGCCTGCGCCAACCTGCAGCGCCTCGCTGCGCTCGGTGCGGCGGGCGAGTACGGCTTCTACGAGGCGGTCGACTACACCCCGCTGCGCGTGCCGCGCGGCCAGACCAAGGCCGTGGTGCGCTCGTTCATGGCCCATCACCAGGGCATGAGCCTGCTGGCCATCGAGCAGGCGCTGGGCCACTCGCGCATGCAGCGGCACTTCGCGGCCGACCGCAGCGTGCAGGCCACGCTGATGCTGCTGCACGAGCGCGTGCCCAAGGACGTGATGCCCGTCGTCGCCGAGGCCACGATGGAGCCGTCGGCGCCGCGCGCGGTGCCGGGCACCACCGAGACCCCGCTGCGCCTGTTCACCGACCCGCTCACGCCCACGCCCGAGGTGCAGCTGCTGTCCAACGGCAGCTTCCACGTGATGGTGACGCAGGCCGGCGGCGGCTACACCCGCTACAAGGACATGGCCGTCACGCGCTGGCGCGAGGACGCCACCCGCGACGAGTGGGGCAGCTTCGCCTACCTGCGCGACATCGACACCGGCGAGTACTGGTCCACCTCGTTCCAGCCCACCGGCCGCAAGACCTCCGACTACCAGGCGATCTTCACCGAGGGCCGCGCCGAGTTCCGGCGCCGCGACTCGGGCATCGACACCCACACCGAGATCGCCGTGTCGCCGGAGGACGCGATCGAGCTGCGCCGCATCCGCATCAAGAACACCACGCGGCGCGCGCGCACCATCGAGGTCACCAGCTACTGCGAGGTGGTGCTGATGACGCCGGCCGCCGACGTGCAGCATCCGGCCTTCGGCAAGCTGTTCGTGCAGACGGAGATCGTCGGCGGCCTGCCCGCCCTGCTCGCCAACCGCCGACCGCGCGCCGAGAAGGATCCGTCGCCGTGGATGTTCCACCTGATGGCCGTGCACCCGCCGCGCGGCACCGGCAACGTCACGCCGGTGACGCACGAGACCGACCGCGCCCGCTTCATCGGCCGCGGCGGCAGCCTGCGCGCGCCGGCCGCGATGTTCGGCGAGGACGCGCTGTCGAACTCCGCGGGCTCGGTGCTCGATCCGGTGGCGGCCAGCCGCTGCGCGATCACGCTGCAGCCCGACGAGACGGCGATCGTCGACCTGGTGGTGGGCGTGGGCGACCAGCGCGCCGACTGCCTCGCGCTGATCGAGAAGTACCGCGACCGCCGGCTGGCGGAGCGCGTGTTCGAGCTTGCGTGGACGCACAGCCAGGTGCTGCTGCGCCAGCTCAACGCCAGCGAGGCCGACGCGCAGCTGTACGCACGCCTGGCCGGCGCGGTGCTGTTCAGCCAGGGCGCGCTGCGGGCCGACCCGTCCATCATCCGGCAGAACCGGCGCGGCCAGTCGGGGCTGTGGGGCTACGCGATCTCGGGCGACCTGCCCATCGTGCTGGTGCAGATCTCCGACGTCGCCAACCTCGAGCTGGTGCGCCAGCTCGTGATGGCGCACGCCTGGTGGCGCCTGAAGGGCCTGGCGGTGGACCTGGTGGTCTGGAACGAGGAGCGCGACATCTACCGCCAGCGGCTGCACGAACAGATCATGGGCCTGATCGCGGCCGGCGTCGAAGCCCACGTGGTCGACCGCCCGGGCGGCATCTTCGTGCGCCACGCCGACCAGATCCCGCTGGAAGACCGCATCCTGCTGATGTCGGTGGCGCGCGCGGTGCTCAGCGACCGCCAGGGCTCGCTGGCCGAGCAGCTCAACCGACGCCTGCGCACCGAGCGCCGCGTCGCGCCCAAGGGCCAGTCGCGCCCCGGTGCGGACCCCGAGCGCCGCCTGGCGCCCTTCGTGCCGACGCGCGCCGCGCGGCCCGAGACCACGCCGGCGCAACGCGTGCCCACAGGCGACCTCGCGCTCTTCAACGGCTACGGCGGCTATGCCCGCAACTGCCAGGAATACGTCGTCGCGCCGCCGCTGGGCGTGCGCACGCCCGCGCCCTGGGCCAACGTGATCGCCAACCCGGACTTCGGCACCGTGATCTCGGAGTCGGGCGCGGCCTACACCTGGGCCGAGAACGCGCACGAATGGCGGCTCACGCCCTGGCACAACGATCCCGTGTCCGACCCCAGCGGCGAGACCTTCCACCTGCGCGACGAGGAGACCGGCGTCGCCTGGATGCCGCACGGCGTGGCGCTGAACCCGGACGGCACGCCGGGCCGCGCCGCGGTCGCGCGCCACGGCTTCGGCTACAGCCTGTTCGAACAGCACGCGCAGGGGATCCGCTCCGAGCTGAAGGTGTTCTGCGCCATCGACGCGCCGGTGAAGTTCTCGGTGCTGACGCTGCGCAACGACTCCGGCCGACCGCGCCGGCTCAGCGCCACGGCCTACGTGGAATGGGTGCTGGGCAGCCTGCGGCCGGCGACGGCGCCGCACATCGTCACCGACCACCAGGGCGACGGCCCCGCCACGGCGCGCAACCCGTACAGCGGCGATCACGCCGACTACATGGGCTTCTTCGACGTGGACGCCGAGCACCAGGCGGCCGGCAGCATGACCTGCGACCGCACCGAGTTCATCGGCCGCAACGGCAACCTGCAGGAGCCGGTGGCGCTGCGGCGCGCGGGCCTGTCGGGCCGCACCGGCGCTGCCCTCGACCCGTGCGCCGCGTTCCAGGTGCCGTTCGACCTGGCCGAGGGCGAGACGCGCACCGTCGTGTTCCGCCTGGGCATGGGCAAGAGCCACGGCGACGCCGAACGCACCGCGCTGAAGTACCGCGGCGACGCCGTCGCGCAGGACGAATTCGAGCGCGTCGTCGCCCACTGGACGAAGACGCTGGGCGCGGTGCAGGTGCGCACGCCCGACCCGGCGCTCGACGCCCTGGCCAACGGCTGGCTGGTGTACCAGACCATCTCGTGCCGCCTGTGGGCGCGCAGCGGCTACTACCAGTCGGGCGGCGCGTTCGGCTTCCGCGACCAGCTGCAGGACGCGATGGCGCTGGTCCACGCGCGCCCGGAACTGCTGCGGACGCAACTGCTGCTGGCCGCCAGCCGCCAGTTCGAGGAAGGCGACGTCCAGCACTGGTGGCATCCGCCACAGGGCCGCGGCGTGCGGACGCACATCAGCGACGACTACCTGTGGCTGCCGATGGCGCTGTGCCGCTACGTGGAGGCCACCGGCGACCACGCGGTGCTGGCGGAAGAGGTGTCGTTCATCGAGGGCCGGCCGCTGAAGGACGAGGACGAGTCGTACTTCGACATGCCCAACGTGTCGCACCGCACGGCCACGCTGTACGAGCATGCGGCACTCGCGGTCAGGCACGGCCTGCGCCTGGGCGCGCACGGCCTGCCGCTGATGGGCGGCGGCGACTGGAACGACGGCATGAACCTGATCGGCGAGCACGGCAAGGGCGAGAGCGTGTGGATGGCGTTCTTCGTGTGCGAGGTGCTGCGCGAGTTCGCCGGTCTGGCGCAATCCAACCGCGACGAGGCCTTCGCCCGCACCTGCCACGAGGCACGCGACAAGCTGGCCGCCGCCGTCGACGCCAGCGCCTGGGACGGCGAGTGGTACCGCCGGGCCTACTTCGACGACGGCACGCCGCTGGGCACCGCCACCGGCGTGGAGTGCCAGATCGACTCGATCGCGCAGAGCTGGTCGGTGCTCTCGGGCATCGCGCCGCGCGAGCGCGCGCGCAAGGCGCTCGATTCGCTGGCGGCCCGGCTGATCGACCCGCAGCAGCGCATCGTCAAGCTGCTCGACCCGCCGTTCAACGGCAAGGGCCCGAACCCGGGATACATCAGCGGGTACGTCCCCGGCGTGCGGGAAAACGGCGGCCAGTACACCCACGGCGCGATCTGGGCGGCGATGGCGTTCGCCGCCAGCGGCGACGCGCGGCGCTCGTGGGATGTGGTGGACATGATCAACCCGGTCAACCACGCGCGCACGCCCGCCGAGGTGGCGGTCTACAAGGTGGAGCCCTACGTGATGTCGGCCGACGTCTACAGCGTCGCGCCGCACACCGGCCGCGGCGGCTGGAGCTGGTACACCGGCTCGGCCGGCTGGATGTATCGCCTGCTGGTGGAGGCGGTGCTCGGGCTGCGCCTGGAGGTGGTGGACGGCCGCGCCACGCTGCTCATCGACCCGCGCATCCCGCCCCACTGGAGCGGCTTCGCGGTGGACTACGTGCACGGGGCGACGCTGTTCCGCCTGGAGTTCGACCGCACCGGCCACGACAGGGCGCCGCGCGTGACGCTGGATGGCAACCCGCTGGGCACCAGCCGGCTGCCGCTGCACGACGACGGGCTGCAGCACGCCGTGCAGGTGTCCCTGCCGTCGATGACGCCGGTGCCCACGGGCGAGGCCAGCGAGCTGCTGTTGTAGGAGCGGTCAGAATCCGGTGATTCGCACTCACAGGATCCGCCCGCCATGCTGCACCACCTTTCGTTCGGCGTCGCCGACCTGCGCCGCTCGGCGGCCTTCTACGACGCCGTCCTCGGCGAGCTCGGCTTCGTGCGCGTCTGGAGCGACTTCGACGGCGGCGCCAACGACCAGGCCGCGGGCTACGGGCGCGAGGGCGGCGGCGACAAGTTCGCCATCAAGCAGCGCACCGCCTCGCCCATCGCGCCGCCGGCGGGCTTCCACCTCGCGTTCGCGGCGCCGGACCGCGCGTCGGTGCACCGCTTCCACGCGGCAGCGCTGGCGCATGGCGGCACGGACAACGGCGCACCGGGCCCGCGCCCGCACTACGGGCCGAACTACTACGCCGCGTTCGTGCTCGACCCGGACGGGTACCACCTGGAGATCGTGCTGAACGCCCCGGAATCGGCCGCGCCATGAAAAAGCCCGGCGCATGGCCGGGCCCGTTCAGGAGCGGCAAGGCCTGTACCGGAGTCACGGGCGCCGGACCTGCGGGCGTTCAATGAAAGAAGAAGTACAGGATCACCAGCACGAGGACCGGGACGCCAAGCAGCCAACCGACGAGATACTTGCCCATGATGATGTCTCCTTGGAATGTGAGGCGCCCGGACGACGCCTGGACCGGTAGGCGCTCTTGCCGAGACGCTTTCCGGGGGTGATGAAGAGCCGGCGCAGAGGGCGCCGGCCCGAGTGAAGTCAGCCGCGGATCGACGGGCCGTCGGCGAAGCGGAAAGCTTGTCGCTCAGGGCGCCCGCGGCGAGGCAAGCGCCGTTGCGGTTCGTTTCAACTTCGGCAAGCGACGCGCCCGCCGGGCGTGGCCTCGCGGCCACGCAAGAGCAACCCGAGGCGAGCCCGATTTCCATCCGCTCGTCCTGTCGAAGCCGGCGGTGCGCAAGCTCCACTTCATCCATCAGGTGATGCGGCAGGCGGCAGGCGACCTGTCGCGCGGCGGCTCGCCCACCGGGGCCGGCGGCGTGGCGGCGGGCGACGGATCGTCCACCGGGGCGGGCGGCGGCGCCATCGGCGGCATCGCGGGCGGCAAGCCCGTGTCCGGCGGCACCGGCACGCTGCCGCCGCCGGCGAAGATCGACGCGGCGCCGCTCATCGCTTGAACGCGGGTTCGTTGATCCTGGGACATGGGACGGATTCTCCAGCCGGCTCGGCGCCCCGACGGAAGCGCCCTCGCCTTCCCGGCAGCAACGCCCATGCCCGGCGTGGTTCACAGCGCCGGCACGGCGTCGACGGGCAGCGTCATGCGGAAGCGCACGCGCCGCGTCCCGGGCGACCGCCAGCCCTGCAGGCCGCCGCCGTGCAACATGGACAGCTGCAGCGCCAGCGCGACGCCCAGGCCCAGCGCGGCGACGTCCACGTCCTCCAGCGGCGCCATCGCGCCCGGTGAATCGGCGTCGGCCACGGTCCCGATCGACAGCGCGATCAGCGGGCCCTCGACGCTCGCCGCGACGCGTATCGTGCTGCCGCGTTCGGCGTGGCGCAGGATGTCGTCGACGAGGTGGCCCACGGCCTGCGCGATGCGCGGCGCGTCGCCGCGCAGGCGCGGCAGCTCCGGGGCGCCGGCATCGAGTTCCAGCGCCATCTCCTGGGCCGCCAACGCCGGGGCGAGCCGGCCTTGCAGGCCGCGCAGGACGGCCGTCAGGTCGAACGCCGCCTGGTGCAACGCGGCCTTGTCGCCGGACAGCCGCGCCAGGTCGGACAGCTCGTCGGCGATGCGCATCAGGTGGCCCACCTGGCGTTCCATGAGGCCGCGTGTGCGCAGGCGGCCGCTCGGGTCGTCGTCGGTCAGGCGCAGCAGCTCCAGCCCGTTGGACAACGGCGCGAGCGGGTTGCGCAGGTCATGTGCGAGGCCGGCCAGGAACGCGTGGCGTCGGCGATGAGCCGCCGCCGCGTCGCGGATCGCGCCGTCGCGTTCCGCGCGCGCGGCCGCGAGCGCCGCCTGGGCGTCGGCCAGCGCCGTCTGGATGCGTGCCAGCTCTTCTGCAGTGGAAGACATGCGTGTCGCCTCTTCGCGAGCCCTGGCCATGGTCTGGACGTCCCGCCCCGCAGTTCCGCGATGCGGCCCGCGACCGCGGCGCGCGGGCGGGCCGGCGCAGCTGCGTTCAGGGGCCGTCGTTCATGGGCGCTCAGGACGGCGCGTGGCGCCGGCGCCGTTCCACCGCCTCGATCTTGAGCAGTTGCCGGTACTTGGTGACCGTGCGGCGCGCCACCTGCAGGCCCTGGGTGGCGAGCTGCCGCGCGATCTCCGCGTCCGACAGCGGCGCGGTGGGCGCCTCGGCCTCGATGATGTCCTTGATCAGGCCGCGGATGGCGGTGCCCGAGCAGGCGCCGCCGCTGGCCGTGGTCATGGCGCGCGAGAAGAAGTACTTCAGCTCGAACACGCCGATGGGCGTGGCCATGTACTTGTTGTTCGTCACCCGCGAGACGGTGGACTCGTGCAGGCCCAGCTCGTCGGCGATCTCGCGCAGGCCCAGCGGCTTCATCGCCATCGCGCCGAACTCGAGGAAGTGCTTCTGGCGCGAGACGATGGCCTCGGCCACGCTCAGGATGGTGGAGAAGCGCTGTTCGACGTTGCACATCGTCCACTTGGCTTCCTGCAGGTGCGAGGCCATCTCGGCGTTCTGGCCGCGGCGATGGCGCTGGAACAGCTCGGCGTAGACCTGGTTCAGGCGCACCTTGGGGATGATGGCCGGGTTCAGCTGCACGTTCCATTGCCCGCGCACCTTGCGCACGATCACGTCGGGGATCACGTACTGCAGCTGCGTGGAGCCGAAGCGCCAGCCCGGGCGCGGGTCGAGGCGGCGGATGCGGTCGCACACGGCCTCGATCTCGGCCGGCGTGCGGCCCAGCGCGCGCGCCATGGTGCTCACGTCCTTGGCGGCCAGGCAGTTCAGGTGCTCGCTGATGATGTGCTGCGCGAGCCCGCGGGCATCGGCATCCTCGATGGCGGACAGCTGCGCCAGCAGGCATTCGGAGACGCTGCGCGCGGCGACGCCGGCCGGCTCCAGCGCCTGCACGCGCTTGAGGGCGATCTGCATCTCCTCCAGCGTGGCGGCCGGATCGAGGTCGGCCACCTCGATCATCTCCTGCAGGTCGTTGCGCAGGTAGCCGTCGTCGTCCAGCGACTCGACGATCACCTTGGCCAGCACCAGGTCGCGCAGCGTCAGCGGCAGCACCGCCAGCTGGCCGTGCAGATGCGTGGCGAGCGAGGTGGGCACGGCCATCATGTCGAGCGCGCTGGTCTCGTCGTCGTCGGCGCGCTTGCCCGATCCGAGGCCGTCGGCCTGCCACATGTCGCGGTCGCCTTCGCCGGGCAGGTCGCCTTCGGGTGCGGCCATGGTGTCGGCGGCGGCCTCCTGGGCCTCGCGGGCTTCCTGGGCCTCGGCGGCCTGCTCCGGGGACAGGCCTTCGTCGCTCTGGTCGTCGGGGTTGCCGTCCTCCTCGAGGAACGGGTTCTTGCCCAGGGCGTCATGGACTTGCTGGGCGAACTCGAGCGACGAGAGCTGCAACAGGCGAACGGCGTGTTGCAGGCGGGGGGACAGCGTCTGCGCCTGGCGCTGTTCCGTGCGGAAGTCCATCGAACCCATTGGTTCCTCCTGAGCAGTGGTGCGGCACCGGCAAGAGTTGCCGGGTTCGCGTTCATGCCTCAGTGGATTGCAACGCCCATGCCAGAAACGATGATTGCGGGTAAACCCTTGTACCGCCACGTTTGAATGCCCGCAAACGAGGCCATTCCACGTGTCCGTGCAGCTTGGCCGAACGATCGAGCGCCGATGGCTTCATGAATTTGAATAATCACGGCGTGTGGTCAGCCGTCGCGAGGACACCGGGCCCCTGATTTGCCGCAACGCGGCACCGCCGCCGGCGGACTCCCGTGGCAGCTTCAGAAGGAATAGCCGAGCGCCAGCGTCATGTTCCTGACGGCCGAGCGGCCCTGGCCGACGAAATGGAAGTCGTGCCGTTCCCAGCCCACCGACCCGTGCCAGCCGCGCGCGACGTTCATGTCCAGCGCCACGCCATAGCCGAGCCCGAGTCCGCTGGCGCGGCCGCTGGGCAGCCCCGAGGCCGCGATCGCGGCGACGTGGGTGACGCCGTAGGTCGGGCCGACCCTCCCTTCGACGGCAAAGCTGTCTCCGAGAGGAAGTCGTCCGACGGCGCTCAGGTTCACGCCGCGCGCGATGACGCTGCCGCCGGCCGCGTCGGCCTTGCCGAGATTCATCGCGCTCAGCTCGATCCCCAGGTTCTCGGTGATCATGTTGCCGCCGGTCAGGCCGTACGACGTCGTGCCGCGCGAGCAGGTCAGGCCCGCCACGTTGCCGCACGAGATCGCGTACGTGGCCTTGCCGATGGACAGGTCGATGAAGCCCTTGCCCCCCGACCCGGACCCGCCGATCTCCCTGGCCAGGCTGGTCTGCGAAGATTGCGCGCAGGCACCCATGGCGATCCCGAGCGCCGCCAGGGCGATCGCGCCACGGCTGAGTGCACGAAGACGGGAGGTCACTTGAAGTTCCTGGTTGAACGGGTTGTAGGACGTTGGATGGTCTCTTTCAGGCAAGCACCGTGCCGCCCGGACCCGGGGAGGCATCGCCCATGTCCGCGCCCGTCCCGCTCCGGACGCAGCCCATGCCTGCCGGGGCTCCGCCGCTGATGGCCGCGCACAGCCACGCGCACGCCCTGGTGGCCGGCCTCGGCGAACCCCTCGTCGCGGGCAACCGCGTGGCGCTGCTGCAGGACGGCCCCGGCACCTATGCGGCGATGTTCGAGGCCATCGCCAACGCCCGCGACCACGTCAACCTCGAGAGCTACATCCTCGAGGCCGAAGGGCCCGGCGAGGAGTTCGCGCGGCGGCTGATCGCTCGCGCGAAGGCCGGCGTGCGGGTCAACGTGCTCTACGACAGCTTCGGCTCCATCGGCACGCCGGCGAGCTTCTTCGAGCACCTGCGCGCCAACGGCGTCAACGTGTGCGAGTACAACCCGCTGCGCCGCCTGGGCAACCTCCTCAGCCGCGCGCTCCATCTGCGCGACCATCGCAAGCTGATGGTGGTGGACGGCCGCATCGGCTTCATCGGCGGCGTCAACATCAGCCCGGTGTATTCGGCGGGCTCGTCGCCCCTGGCGGCGCTGGGCCGCTCGGTGGCCGCCGCGGGCGGCGAGGCGCCGGCCAAGCCGGGCTGGCGCGACACGCACGTGCGCGTCGAGGGCCCGATCGTCGCCCAGCTGCAGCACCTGTTCATGCGTCACTGGAGCCGGCATTCGCCGATCGCGCTGCGCGGCTCGCACTACTTCCCGCCGATCGCTCCGGTGGGCGAACATCGCGTGGCGGTGGCCGCGTGCGACGCCGGCCGCCGCCGCAATCCCTTCTACCGCGCGCTGCTGTCGGCGCTGGCTGCCGCCGAGCAACGCATCTACCTGACCACCGCCTACCTCGTGCCCACGCGGCGCCTGATGCGCGCGCTGGTGCGCGCGGCGCGGCGCGGCGTTGACGTGCACCTGCTGCTGCCCGGCGTGAGCGACTTCTGGGCGCCGCTGCAGGCCGGCCGCTCGCACTATGCGCGCCTGCTGCGCGCGGGCGTGCACCTGCACGAACTGCACGACACCCTGCTGCACGCCAAGACCTGCGTCATCGACGGCCTGTGGACGACCGTGGGCTCCAGCAACCTCGACTGGCGCAGCTTCCTGCACAACGCGGAGGCCAATCTCGTGATCCTCGACGCGACGCTGGGCGCGGAGATGGAACAGGTCTTCCTGGCCGACGTGGCGCGTTCCAGGGAGATCCGGCGCGACGAGTGGGCCCGGCGCGGCCTGCGCCAGCGCCTGGTCGAGATGCTGGCACGGCGCTTCGAGTTCTTCCTCTGACGGAGCGGCAGGACTTGCCGGCGCGCGCCGCTGGGCACGCGATCTGCCGGCCAAGGGTCACTTCACCGTCAACCCGAAAGGCCACGCCATGGACAACCAAGACACCATCGATATCCTCAACACGCTCATCGAGACCTGCAACGATGGCGAGCGCGGCTTCCGCAACGTGGCCGAGCACGTGCATTCCACCGACCTGAAGACGCTGTTCGCCACGCGCGCCAGCGAGTGCCACCAGGCCTGCGCCGACCTGCGCGCGCAGGTGCTGCAGCTGGGTGGCGATCCCGAGACCGGCGGCAGCGCCAGCGGCGCGCTGCATCGCGGCTGGGTCTCGCTGCTGGGCACGCTCGCGGGCTACAGCGACAAGTCGCTGCTCGAGGCCTGCGAAAAGGGCGAGGACTCGGCGCTGGAGCGCTATCGCGACGCCCTCGACGAGGCGCTGCCCGACAACATCCGCATGCTGATCGAGCGCCAGTACGAAGGCGTCAAGCGCAACCACGCGCAGGTTCGCGCGCTGCGCGACCAGGCACGCGCCACGGCGTCCTGAGCGCCGACGCGAAGGGCCCCGGTACGCGTCGGCGGCCGCCAATGATTGCGGTCCGCAAGCCGTGTAACCAGCTGTCGCGCTGACGCGGGCCCCAGGCGCCCTTGGTCGCCAGATTTCCCGTTCCGACCGGGAAAAACGCACGTTTGCCGCCGATGTTCCCCCGACCGGCGGCGGCCGCCGGTGCCATGCTTGCGGCCATGGACTCGAAACAGCTTTTCATCGAACACCTCGCCGGCGAACTGCAGGCCATGGAGGTGGGTCGCGTGCCCATGAATGCCCTGCGCTACCGCGTGCACGCCAGGATGCTGCGCAAGGCGCTGACCGGCGCCACGACGCCCTCGCTGCTCGAACGCCAGGGCGGCGCCCATCCGCAGGTCGTCCACGCGCTGTCCAACCGCTTCTTCGAGGAAACCGGCCACCTGCTGCAACCCAACGCGACGGCGCACAAGGCGCGCTCCGTGCTGGAGCGCACGCTGGCCGGCTGCCGCCAGGCCCGCCAGAAGTAGGCGGCCGGACGCCGTGGCCGCCGCCCGGACCGCCTCCGCGCTCGCGCTGGCCGTCCTGCTGCTGGCCGCCCGCGGCGCTCCCGCGGCGGCCGATCTCACCGACACCGAACACCGCTGGCTCGCCGGCGCCACCCCGCCGGTGGCGTGGGCGCTCAAGCAAGGCATGCCCATCGACATCGTCGTGCTGCCCCAGGCCGAGCCCGGCGCCGCCCCGCTCGCGATGGGCTACGAGGACGGCCGCTGCAAGCTGGTCTTCGCGATGCGCGGCAACCCGGCCGCCGAAGCCACGCTCGCCGCCATCCCGGCGCCGCTGCTGCAGGCCACGCTGGAGGCCATGACGGCACACGAGATCGGCCACTGCCAGCGCCACCGCAGCGGCGCCTTCGACAGCCTGCCCGGTGGCCTCGCCGACAAGCCCGACGTCATCGAGACCAGCCAGCCCACCGCCGAGCTGCAGGCCATGGCCCGCGAGATGCGCATCACGCGCCGCGAGGAGGCCTTCGCCGACCTGGTGGGCCTGGCCTGGACGCACGCCCGCCACGCCGACCAGTACGCCCAGGTGCTGTCCTGGTTCGATGCCGCGCGCTCGGACGAGACGCCGCGCGGCTTCCACGACACGCGCCACTGGTTGAAGCTGGCGCACGACGCCGACGCCTTCACCGACACGGCCTCGCCGTTCGAGCAGGCCGCCACGCTCTGGCAGCGCGGACTGCTGGACGACTAACCGCCAGCGGCGACACCGTCGGGCCGGCCGCACGGCCGGGCAAGGTAAATTCGGGGATCAACACCGAAAGGACGGGATGGATTCGACGATCGCCGCCGTGCTGCTGCTGGACGGCATCGGCAACGGCGCCGTGTACGCGCTGTTGGGCATGGCCATCGTGCTCGTGTTCGCGGTCACCCGCGTGATCCTCATCCCCCAGGGCGAGTTCGTCGCCTACAGCGCGCTCACGCTCGCCATGCTGCAGCTCGGGCGCGTGCCCGGCACCGTCTGGCTGGCGCTGCTGCTGGCGGCGCTGACCGTGCTGCGCGAGCTGTGGGACGGCGTGCGCTCGAAGCGCGCATGGTCGCTCACGGGACTCGAGATCGGCCGCCTGTGCGCCCTGCCGGTCGCGGCCGCGGGCGTCACCTTCGTGGCCAGCGGCCACGCGCTGCCCCTGGCCTTGCAAGGCGTGCTGACGCTGGTGCTCGTGACGTCCATCGGCCCGCTGGTCTACCGCCTCGCCTACCAGCCGCTGGCCGACGCGTCGGTGCTGCTGCTGCTGATCGTCTCTGTCGGCGTGCACTTCACGCTGGTCGGGCTCGGCCTGGTGTTCTTCGGCGCCGAAGGCTACCGCACGCCGCCGTTCTGGGACGCGAGCTTCAGCGCGGGCGCGGTGACGATCTCGGGCCAGGCCATCGTCACGCTGCTGGTCTCGGCGCTGCTGATGGCCGGCCTGTACCTGTTCTTCGCGCGCACGCTGGCCGGCAAGGCGTTGCGCGCCACCGCCATCAACCGGCTGGGCGCGCGGCTGATGGGCGTGTCCACCGAGCACGCGGGCCGTAGCGCGTTCTCGATGGCCGCGTTCATCGGCGCGCTGGCTGGCCTGCTGATCGGGCCGACCACCACGATGATCTACGACGGCGGCTTCCTGATCGGGCTGAAAGGCTTCGTCGCGGCGATCTTCGGCGGCTTGGCGAGCTATCCGCTGGCCGTGGCCGGCGCGCTGTTCGTGGGCCTGCTCGACTCGTTCAGCTCGTTCTGGGCCAGCGCGTACAAGGACGTGATCGTGTTCACCGCGATCATCCCGGTGCTGCTGCTGCGCTCGCTCTCCGACCGCCACCACGACGAGGACGAATGATGACGGCCCCGTCACCCCTGAAGATCGCCGCCGCGGCCGGCGTCGCGTTGCTGCTGGCGCTGCCGCTGCTGCCGGTGCCCGAGTTCTGGATCACCCAGCTGGACTACATCGGCCTGTACGCGATGGTGGTGCTGGGCCTCGTGCTGCTCACCGGCGTCGCCGGCCTCACCTCGTTCGGCCAGGCCGCGTTCGTCGGCGTGGGCGCCTACGCCAGCGCCTACGTGACCACGGCGCATGGCGCGTCGCCCTGGCTGGGCCTGGCGTGCGGCCTCGTGCTGACGCTGGTGGTCGCGCTCGTGCTGGCCGGCGTCACGCTGCGCATGTCCGGCCACTACCTGCCGCTGGCCACCATCGCGTGGGGCCTGGCGCTGTTCTTCCTGGTGGGCAACCTCGAGTTCCTGGGCAAGTTCGACGGCCTGCAAGGCATCCCGCCGGTGGCCATAGTCGGCCTCGAGCTACGCACCGGCCGATCGTCGTACTGGCTCATCTGGATCGTGGCGCTGCTGGGCGCGCTCGCGCTGCGCCACCTGCTCGACTCGCGCCCCGGACGCGCGCTGCGCGCGCTCAAGGGCGGCACCCTGATGGCCGAGGCCATGGGCGTGGCCACCTTCCGCTACAAGGTGCTCGCGTTCGTGATCGCGGCGCTGTACGCGTCGATCTCGGGCTGGCTGTTCGCGCACTACCAGCGCTCGGTGAACCCGTCGCCGTTCGGCCTGCAGATGGGCATCGAGTACCTGTTCATGGCGGTGCTGGGCGGCGTGGGCCTGGTGGGCGGCGCCTTCGTCGGCTCGGCCGCGGTCAAGGTGGCCGAGGACCAGTTGCAGAACTGGCTGCCGGCCCTGCTCGGCACCAGCGGCCCGGTGGAGCTTGTCGTCTTCGGCATGGTGCTGATCCTGGTGCTGCAGGTGACGCCCGACGGGCTGTGGTCGCTGGCCACGCGCCGCCTGCCGGTGCGCCGCCAGGATCCGGCCGGCTGGGCCGGCGCCGAGCCGCTGCCGCGCGCCACGCCTCCCGAGCACGGCGAGACCGTGCTCTCGGTGCAGAAGGCGCGCAAGCAGTTCGGCGGGCTGGTGGCCGTCAACGACGTGAGCTTCGACGTGCGGGCCGGCGAGATCGTCGGCCTGATCGGGCCCAACGGCGCCGGCAAGTCCACCCTGTTCAACCTGATCACCGGCGTGCTGCCGCTCACCGGCGGCCGGGTCGACTTCCGCGGCGAACGCGTCAGCGGCCTGAACTCGCGGGCGATCGCGCGGCGCGGCATGTCGCGCACCTTCCAGCACGTGCGCATGATCCCCGACATGAGCGTGCTGGAGAACGTGGCCCTCGGCGCGCACCGGCGCGGGGGCGCCGGCGTGCTGCGCGCGATGCTGCGGCTGGATCGCCGCGACGAGCGCCGCCTGCTGGCCGAGGCCTGGAAGCAGCTCGAACGCATCGGCATGGCCACGCTCGCCTTCGATCCGGCCGGCAACCTGGCGCTGGGCCAGCAGCGCCTGATGGAGATCGCCCGCGCGCTGTGCACCGACCCCGCGCTGCTGCTGCTGGACGAGCCCGCCGCCGGCCTGCGCCTGAAGGAGAAGCAGGCGCTCGGCGAGGTGCTGTCGCAGCTCCGCGCCGAGGGCATGAGCCTGCTGCTGGTGGAACACGACATGGACTTCGTGATGACGCTGACCGACCGCATCGTGGTGGTGGAGTTCGGCACCAAGCTGACCGAGGGCACGCCCGACGCCGTGCGCGAGGACCCCGCGGTGCGCGCCGCCTACCTGGGCGTGGAGCACTGATGGCGGCCACCAGGCTCCTGGAGGTGACGGGCCTGCACGCCGGCTACGGCCGCGCCGAGGTGCTGGCCGGCGTCGCCATCGAGGCCGCCGCGGGCAGCGTGGTGGCCGTCGTCGGCCCCAACGGCGCCGGCAAGAGCACGCTCCTGAACGCGCTGATGGGCGTGCTGCCGTCGCGCGGCGAGATCCGCTTCGACGGCGAGCCGGTGCAGCGGCTGTCGCTGGAGCAGCGCGTGCAGCGCGGCATCGCGCTGGTGCCCGAGACGCGCGCGCTGTTCGCCACGATGCCCGTGGCCGACAACCTGCTGCTGGGCGGCTACCGCCAGCGCCGCGCGCCCCAGCCCGAGCAGTCGGCCCGCCTCGACGGCATCTACCAGCTGTTCCCGCGCCTGCACGAACGCCGGGCGCAGGCGGCCGGCACGCTGTCGGGCGGCGAGCGCCAGATGCTGGCGATCGGCCGCGCGCTGATGGGCTCGCCGCGCCTGCTGATGCTCGACGAGCCGAGCCTGGGCCTGGCGCCGCTGGTGGTCAAGGAGATCTTCCGCATCATCGAACGGCTGCGCGAGACCGGCAGCACGATCCTGCTCATCGAACAGAACGCGCGCGCCGCGATGGCCGTGGCCGACCATGCCTACGTGCTGGAGACCGGCGCGATCGCGCTGTCCGGCCCCGCGTCCGAACTCGCCGCCGATCCGCGCGTCATCGAAACCTACCTCGGCAAGGCCAGGGCTTGAGGCCCCGTCCGCCGCCCCCACCTGAACAAGCCATGACCGACCTCCAGCGCGACCAGATCGTCCGTTTCTCGTCCTACGTGCTGGCGGGGTTCGCGCTCGTCGGCGTGCTGGCGCTGCACCTGCTGGTGCCGCTGCTGGTGGGCCTGCTCGTCTACCAGCTGGTGGTGTCCATCACGCCGCTGGCGGAGCGCTGGTTCAACACCAAGCTGTCGAAGATGCTGGTGGTGGTGCTGTTCGCCGCGGTGGTCATCGCGGCCATCACCGGGGCCGTGTTCGGGCTGATCTCGTTCTTCCGCAGCGACGTGGAGAACCTGCCGCGGCTGCTGGCCAAGGTCTCGGACATCCTCGACCGCGTGCGCGACGGCATCCCGCCCTTCCTGGCGGCCTACATGCCCGACGACATCGCCGACCTGCAGCAGAAGGCGCTCGAGTGGCTGCGGACCCACGTGGCCGAGCTGCAGATGATGGGCACGCACACGCTGGTGACCTTCGCGGAGACCCTCATCGCGATGGTGATCGGCGTGGTGCTGTCCCTGCGCGAGGTCGACCCGCACGCCACCTCCGGCCCGCTGGCACTCGCCCTGACCACGCGCGCCGAGCGATTCGCCCAGGCGTTCCGCAACGTGGCCATGTCGCAGCTGACGATCTCGCTGCTCAACACCACCTTCACGGCCATCTACCTGGTCATCGGCCTGCACCTGTTCGGCGTGCACCTGCCGCTCACCAAGACGATGATCGCCATCACCTTCATCGTGGGCCTGCTGCCCATCATCGGCAACCTCACGTCCAACACCATCGTCGTGGTCGTCAGCCTGGCGCACTCGCCGGCCGTGGCCGTGGCCTCGCTCGTGTTCCTGGTGGTGATCCACAAGCTCGAGTACTTCCTGGGCGCCCGCATCGTGGGCACGCGCATCAAGTCGCAGATCTGGGAGCTGCTGATCGCGATGATGGTCATGGAGGCGATCTTCGGCGTCCCCGGGCTGGTGGCGGCGCCGATCTGGTACGCCTACATCAAGAGCGAGCTGCTGGACGCGAAGCTGATCTGAGCTTTCATCCTGCGCTGGCCGCAGGACGCTTTCGCTGCGCGCCCGCGGCTCTCCGCTCAGACAGCGCCCGCGAGCATCCTGCCCGCCAGGCCGCTTCAGGCATCGAGCAATGGCGCGGGCGGGAAATCAATCGGCACGCGCGTAGTGCCGTGCAGGAAGTTCGTCACCGTCTTGTCGCCGACCGCGACAATGGCGTCCACCAAGTTGGCGCGCGTCCAACCGGCAGCGAAGAACGCGTCGACCAACGCGGGATCCGCATGGCCGCGTTCCAGGACGATGTTGCGCACCAGCCGTGCCAGAGCGTCGAGTTTGGGATCGAAGCCTGCCGTGCCCCGGCGGATCTCGAGGATCTGCTCGTCGCTGAAGCCGTGCATCTTGCCGATGAGCGTGTGTGCCGCAAGGCAATATTCGCAGGCGTTGGCCTGGCTGACCACGAGATTGACCACCTCGCGGGCCTTGCCCTCGATAGTGCTCTTCGCACCTTGCAGCGCGAGGTAGGCGCCCAGTGCGGTGTCCGAATGCGCAAGGGTCGCGTAGAGGTTCGGCACCTTGCCGAGGTTCTTCTTCAGAGTGTCGAACAGCGCCTGGTTGGCGGGAGAGACGTCGTCGCGAGTGGGAACGTTGATGAGGCTCATGGAATTCTCCTTGAAAGAGCTGTCGGGATCGGATGGAAAAAGGAACGGATCGGTTCACTGGGCCAGGTAGCCGCCATCGACGGCGACGATCTGGCCCGTGAGATAGCGAGCTTGGTCACCGGCGAGGAAGACGATGGTGCGCGCGATCTCCTGCGGCTCGGCCGCGCGCTTGGCCGGTATGCCGTCCAGGAAGCCCGCCTTGGCCGACTCGTCGCGGCCGACAAAGCGATCGAGCATGTCGGTTGCGACCGGCCCGGGCGCGACGGCATTCACGCGCACGCCCTTTGCGGCGCCTTCCAGCGCTGCGCTCTTCGTGAGACCTTCAACGGCATGCTTGCTCGCCGAATAGACGGTGGCGCCCGCAATGCCGACCTGGCCGGCGACGGAGGACAAGTTGACGATCGCACCGAAGCCTTGCTGCTGCATCACGCGCATCTCGTGCTTCAGCGCCAGCAGCGTGCCGAGCACGTTGACGCCAAATGTCGCCTCGTAGTTGTCGACTGTCTGCTCGGTGACCGCTGCGAGCATGCCTTCGGCGCCGGCGTTGTTGACCGCGACGTCGAGGCGCCCGAACCGTTCGACCGTCTGGTCGACAAGTGCGCGCACCTCACTTTCGAATCGCACGTCTGCACGGACGAATTCGGCTTGCGCACCCATGGCGCGCAGTTCGGCAGCGAGGGCGTGGCCCGCCTCGTCACGGCGGCCGCTGACGACGATGCGCGCGCCTTCGTGCGCGAATTCCAGGGCGGTGGCCCGACCGATGCCGGTCAGCGCGCCGGTGATGAGAACGACGGGTTGGTTCATGACGATTTCCTTTTCAGAACGGTGGTGGCGATGGCTGCACTTTGATTGATTCCCTGTTTTTGAAAAAGCCGGTCAGCGCTCATATCATTGATTCCACATAGGAATGAAAGAGGGCGCGATGGACAAACTGCAGGCCATGAAGACCTTCGTACGCGTCGTCGAGGCGGGAAGCTTCTCCGCCGTAGCGCACGAATCCGACACCACGCAGAGCGCAGTCAGCAAGCAGGTCGCTGCCTTGGAGAAGGAACTCGGCGCCAAGCTCCTGGCGCGCACCACCCGCAAGCTCGCGCTCACCGAAGACGGTGCGCGCTACTTCGAGCAGGCTCGTCGCCTTGTTGGCGAGATCGCGGACGCCGAGAGCGCTCTGCGGCGCGGAGAGCAGCAATTGACCGGATGGCTACGTGTCGCTGCATCCGTCGGCTTCGGGCGGTTGAAGCTGATGCCCCTCGTGCGCGACTTCCTCGGCCGGCACCCCGGGATGAAGATCGACCTGCGTCTGCATGACGGATTCATCGACCTGGTCGAGCAAGGGATCGACGTCGCGGTGCGGCTCGGCGAGCTTGAGGACAGCAGCCTCATCGCGCGCAGAATCGGCGCCAGTCAGCGGCTGTTGGTGGCTCATCGCAGCTATCTGCGCGCGTTGCCCACCGGCCTCGGGCCCCCTCGATTGCCGGACGACCTCACGCGACACAACTGCCTCGTCTATACCGAAAACATCCACCGCAGCGCCTGGACCTTCACCGCCGGAGCCGGCGCGTCGGTGCCCGTGGGCGCCACCCGGCAGGTGCGCGTCGAGGGCAACCTGCAGACGAACAGCAGCGAAGTGATCCGCACATCCGTGCTCGCCGCAATGGGCATCGGCTACGCGCCCGCCTGGTTGTTCGACGAGGAGCTCGCGAGTGGCGAGGTGCAGCGCTTGTTGCCGGATTGGAGCGCGCCGCCAAGTCCCATCAACCTGGTGAGCCCTCAAGAGCGGCGGCACTCGGCCAAGGTCGCAGCATTCACATCGTTCATCAAGGAGGCGATGGCGCGCGGCTGATGCGCGACGCCTGATGCGCATGGATTCCCGTGGCCGGCCCTTCAGTACCCTAAAGGCTCGACGACAACCTGAACGCTCGTGCATGAAGATGTCTGCGACTGCGCGCAGGATGACGACGCTGAGGGCATGACGACGCGCCGGCCCGACGGCAGGCCATCCCCGGCCGCAGACAATCGCTCGAATTGAGCCAATGTTGCAGTGCACCGCATATTTTCACCCGCCGCCCACTCAGGCACACTGCATCGATCAAGGGTTTTCACGCCCGCATTTACCCGCAGAAAGACGCCGACGGTGAGCGAGAAGAAGATCGAGTTCTACAAGGGCCCGGCCGGCGGCTGGGGCGCCCTCAAGAGCGTGAGCAAGGCCCTGCTGGCCCAGGACATCGCCGTCAAGGGCGCCAGGACGCTGCTGTCGGCCAACCAGCCCGACGGCTTCGACTGCCCCGGTTGCGCCTGGCCCGACCGCAACCACGCGTCCACCTTCGAGTTCTGCGAGAACGGGGCCAAGGCCGTCGCCGCGGAGGCCACCGCCCGCCGCGTCACGCGCGAGTTCTTCGCCCAGCACACGGTGGCGGAGCTCGCGGGCAAGAGCGACTTCTTCCTGGAAGACCAGGGCCGGCTCACCGAGCCCATGGTCTACGACCGCGCCAGCGACAAGTACGTGCCCATCGAATGGGACGACGCCTTCGCGCTGGCCGCGCGCCACCTGAACGCCCTGCCCGACCCGAACCAGGCGATGTTCTACACCTCGGGCCGCGCCAGCAACGAGGCCGCGTTCCTGTACCAGCTGTTCGTGCGCGAGTACGGCACCAACAACTTCCCCGACTGCTCCAACATGTGCCACGAGCCCAGCGGCTCGGCCATGCGCCCGCAGATCGGCGTGGGCAAGGGCACGGTCACGCTGGACGACTTCGAGCAGGCCGACGCCATCTTCATCTTCGGCCAGAACCCCGGCACCAACCACCCGCGCATGCTGGGCGAGCTGCGCGCCGCGGCCAGGCGCGGCGCCCGCATCGTGAGCTTCAACCCGTTGCGCGAGCGCGGCCTGGAGCGCTTCGCCGATCCGCAGGCCAAGCTCGAGATGGCCACGCTGGGCTCCACCCGGATCAGCTCGCACTACTTCCAGCTGCGCGTGGGCGGCGACTTGGCGATGGTCAAGGGCATGATGAAGCACGTCGTGGAGCAGGAGGACGCCCGCGGCGGCGTGCTCGACCACGCGTTCATCGCCGCGCACACACTTGGAATCGAGGCCCTGCTGGACGACCTGCGCGCCGAGTCCTGGCCGCTGCTGGAGCAGGAGTCGGGCATGTCGGAGGCGCAGATGCGCGCGGCCGGCGACGTCTACATCGACGCCGGCAGCGTCATCGCCTGCTGGGGCATGGGCATCACCCAGCACCGGCACTCGGTGGCCACGATCCAGATGATCAACAACCTGCTGATGCTGCGCGGCAACATCGGCCGGCCCGGCGCGGGCTCGTGCCCGGTGCGCGGCCACAGCAACGTGCAGGGCGACCGCACGATGGGCATCTGGGAGAAGCCGCCCGCGGCGCTGCTCGATCGCCTGCGCGACGTGTTCGGCTTCGAGCCGCCGCGCACGCCGGGCGTCGACGTGGTGGAGTCCATCAAGCTGATGCTGGCCGGCCGCGGCAAGGTCTTCATCGCGCTGGGCGGCAACTTCGCCGCGGCCACGCCCGACACCTACGAGACGTGGAAGGCGCTGCGCCAGTGCGATCTCACGGTGCACGTGACGACCAAGCTCAACCGCAGCCACCTCGTGCACGGGCGCGACGCGCTGATCCTGCCCTGCCTGGGCCGCACCGAGATCGACGTGCAGGCCGCCGGCCCGCAGGGCGTGACGGTGGAGGACTCGATGAGCATGGTGCACATCTCGTCGGGCATCAACCCGCCGGCATCCGAGCACCTGCTGTCCGAGCCGGCCATCGTCGCGCGCCTCGCCGCCGCCACGCTGGGCGCCCGCAGCAGGACGCCCTGGCTGTGGCTGATCGAGGACTACGACCGCATCCGCGACAAGATCGAGGCCGTCTTCGACGACTTCTTCGACTTCAACGAGCGCATCAAGGTGCCCGGCGGCTTCCGCCTGCGCAACACCGCCAGCGAACGCCTCTGGGAGACGGCCAGCCGCAAGGCCAACTTCTACGCGCACGCGGTCCCGCTCGACACGCCCGTGCACCGCGCCCGCGCGCTGCAGTTCGACAGGGTGGTGTTCACGCTGTTCACCACGCGCTCGCACGACCAGTACAACACCACGATCTACGGCCACGACGACCGCTACCGCGGCGTGTTCGGCCAGCGCCGCGTGGTGTTCATCAACGAGGCCGACATCAGGCACCTGGGCCTGCGCGACGGCGACTGGGTGGACCTGCACACGGCCTGGAGCGACGGCATCGAGCGCCGCGCCGACCGCTTCAAGCTGGTGGCCTACGACATCCCGCGCGGCAACCTGGCGGCGTACTACCCCGAGACCAACCCGCTGGTGCCGCTGTCCAGCACGGCCATCGAGGCCGGCACGCCGACGTCGAAATCGATTCCCGTCATACTCACGCCCCACGAGGCCGCGGGATCCACCCAGCAGGCCGACACGACGTTCGCCGGGGCCTGACGCCCTCGCGCGGGCGCGCAGGGAACCGCCGTGACCGATGACGCCCCACCCGAGCTCGACGCCCTCTCGGCCGCGATCCTGCGCGAGCTGGCCGCGGCGCCCGGCGACGCCGGCATGTCGCTGCCGCGCCTGGGCAAGCACCTGGGCCTGGGCGCCAGCGTGCTGATGCGCTCGCTGTCGGCCATGGGCCATGCGCGCATCGGCGGCGTGGAGGGCCCGGGATGGGTCCGCGTCACGCAGGTGGAAGAGCGCTGGAGCGCCACCCTCACGCAGGCGGGCCGCGATTTCTGCGCCCGGCACCTGGCGCGCTGACAACGTTGTCGCTTCTGTCGGCATCTCCCCGCGGATGTCGATTAATTCACCGCACACGCGGGATCAAGGCTTCCCCGTGCCGTTGTTTCAACGGTTCGGCGTCAAGTTCCGTCGGCATGTTCCGAATAAGCCTCGTCACGGTCGGGTCTTGCCCGTCCGTAGTCGACCTCGGCTCGCCCGCCTCCCTTCCACCCAGCGCCCGGCGAGCCGAATAATCAACCGGAGCATCCGATGAAATTGAACCCCCTCCTCGCAGCCGCCCTCGCCGGCGCCTGCGGCCTCGCCTCGAGCGCCGCCCATGCAGATGCCCTGTCCTGGGACCCGTCGTGGTCCTTCTCCGGCTTCGGCACGCTGGGCTACGTCCAGACCAACACCAGCCAGGCCGATTTCGTGGGTGTCGGCCAGTCGGCGGGCGCGAGCAAGGATGGCAGCTTCAATCCGGACTCCAAGATCGGCGGCCAGGTCAACGCCAAGGCCAACAACGTGTTCTCGGCCACCGTGCAGGCCGTGTCGAAGTACAACGACGCGGGCACCTGGAAGCCGGTCGTCGAATGGGCCTTCGTGAAGGCCCAGGCGACGCCGGAACTGGCCGTTCGCGCCGGCCGCATCGGCCTGCCCTTCTACATGGTGTCGGACTACCTGAACGTGAACTACACCAACCTGTGGGTGCGCCCGCCGCTGGACGTCTACGGCCAGGTGAACTTCAGCCACTTCGACGGCGCCGACGCGATCTACCAGACCTCGCTGGGCGGCACCACGCTGACGGGCCAGGTGTTCTACGGCGAGACCAACACGCCGGCGCCCGTGCGAGTCCACTCCCACCAGCAGATGGGCCTGAACCTGACCGCCGAATTCGACAACGGCATCACCGTCCGGCTCGGCCGCGCGCAAGGCAAGATCACCGTCGACAGCACGTCGCTCGACGGCCTGGTGGGCATCCTGTCGCAGACCCCGTTCGCCTCCGTCGGCGACGAACTGTCGGTGACGAAGAAGTCGGCCTCGTTCACGGGTGCCGGCATCTCCTACGACCACGAGAACTTCGTCGGCAGCGCCGAGTTCACCAAGCGCAAGACCTCGTCCTACATCTCCAGCACCACCGGCTGGTCGGTCACCGGCGGCTATCGCCTGGGCAAGTTCACGCCCTTTGCCGTGGTCTCCAAGCTGAAGGTCGACAGCAGCAACGTCGACGACACGATCCCGGCCGGCGTGCCGCAGCTCGCCGCGCTGCGCGCCGGCGTGGAAGGCCTGATCGCCAGCCAGCACATCGCGCAGAAGACCGACTCGATCGGCCTGCGTTGGGACGCCTACAAGAACGTCGCCGTCAAGGCGCAGTACGACCACATCAAGCCCGACGGCGGCCCCGGCCTGTTCGCGAAGGTGCAGCCGGGCTTCGGCACCTCCGCGGTCAGCGTCTACAGCGTGTCCGTGGACTTCGTGTTCTGACCCGAGGCAACACCATGAAGACCCACCACATCCCCCGCCTCGCTGCCGCCGCCGCCCTGTGCTTGGCCTCCGCCGGCGCGTTCGCGCAGGTCGCCGTCGTCGTCAACCCGAAGAGCCCGCTCGCGTCCATGACGGCCGACCAGGTCAGCGGCATCTTCCTGGGCAAGAGCAACACGCTGCCGTCCGGTGCCACCGCGGCGCCCACCGACCTGCCCGACTCGGCCGCCACGCGCGAGCTGTTCTACACCAAGGTCACCGGCAAGAGCACCGCCCAGGTCAAGGCCGCGTGGTCGCGCCTGGTGTTCTCGGGCAAGGCGACGCCGCCCAAGGAACTCGCCTCGTCGGCCGAAGTGAAGAAGTTCGTCGCCGCCAATCCGGACGCGATCGGCTACATCGAGAAGTCGGCGGTCGATTCGTCCGTGAAGGTCGTGTTCAGCGCGGACTGAAAGCGCCCCGCCCGCCCGGCCCGCGCGCCGGGCGGGCCCGCTGTAGTGACGCGGCGCGCAACGCCGCAACTGGAGAGAGTGTCATGAGTGTCAAGAACCGGATCTGGATGCTGCCGCTGCTGGCCATCGTCATCTTCGCGGTGGGCATCGCCACCGTGCTCGCCTTCTCGGCCAGTACCTCCAAGTCGATCAGGGAACTCGGCACGGTCGACTACCCGTACCTGGACGCCACCACGCAGTTCGCGTCGCAGCTCGAGGCGCTGGGCGCGACCATCCAGGGCGCCGTCGCCGAGGGCGACAAGAAGCGCCTGGACGAAGCCACCGACAAGGCCGCCGTCGTGCGCAAGACGATCGCCGGCATCAAGGCGATCCCCGGCAAGGGCGACGTCGGCGACAACCTGGGCAAGCTGTTCGAGACCTACTTCACGGCGTCCAGCGATTGCGCGCAGATGTTCCTCGGCACCAAGACCGGCGACCAGGCCGCGGCCGTGGCCGCGATGCAGGGCGCGCAGAAGGCGCTTGAGGCCAGCCTGAAGACCATGCGCGACAACGCGCGCAACCGCTTCGACGCCGGCCTCGGCGGCGCGCAGGACGGCGTGTCCAACAGCCTGTACGCCACGCTGGCCAGTGCGCTGCTGGTGGTCGTCGGCCTGGGCGTGGGCTCGTACTTCGTGATCGGCAGCGTCTGGCGCCAGCTGGGCGGCGAGCCGGAATACGCGCGCGACGTGATGCGCCGCATCGCCGCCGGCGACCTGTCGCAGGACATCCAGGTGCAGCCGGGCGCGGGCAACAGCCTGCTGGCCGCGGTGCGCGACATGTCGGGTGGCCTCGCGGCCATCGTCGGCGAGGTGCGCAGCGGCTCCAGCCGCATGCGCTCGGCCGCGCAGGAGATCGCCTCGGGCAACCAGGATCTGTCGGAACGCACCGAGATGCAGGCCGCGTCGCTGGAGCGCACCACGGCCCGCATGCACCAGCTCACCGAGACCGTGCAGTCGAACGCCTCCAACGCCCACCAGGCGAGCGACCTCGCGTCGTCGGCGTCCACGGTGGCCTCGCGCGGCGGCAGCGTCGTCTCGCAGGTCGTCTCCACGATGGAAGAGATCAACCAGAGCTCCAAGAAGATCTCCGACATCATCGGCGTGATCGACGGCATCGCCTTCCAGACCAACATCCTGGCGCTGAACGCCGCTGTGGAAGCCGCGCGCGCCGGCGAACAAGGCCGCGGCTTCGCGGTGGTGGCGGGCGAGGTGCGCAACCTGGCGCAGCGTTCGGCGGAAGCCGCGCGCGAGATCAAGTCGCTCATCGGCGCATCCGTCGAGCGCGTCGAATCGGGCTCCAAGCTCGTGCGCGATGCCGGCTCCACCATGACCGAGATCGTCGAATCGGTGGCCCGCGTGGCCACCATCATCAACGAGATCACCGCCGCCGCCGCCGAGCAGAGCCGCGGCATCGGCGAGGTCAACGGCGACGTGTCGCAACTCGACGAGATGACGCAGCGCAACGCGGCGCTGGTCGAGGAAGCGGCCGCAGCGGCGGCCAGCATGGAGCAGCAGTCCGAAGGCCTGGAATCGGCCGTCGCGACGTTCAAGCTGAACGGCGACCGCCAGTTCGCCTGAGTCCTTCGTTGCTCGAAGGAAGGAACGGGCCCGCGGGCCCGTTTCTCATTGGGACGGCGACACGCCGCGGAATTGGAAAAGCCCCAGAAGATCGCTCTTCTGGGGCTTCGATGGGTTGGCGGAGACGGAGGGATTCGAACCCTCGATGCAGCTCATCACCGCATGCTCCCTTAGCAGGGGAGTACCTTCGACCACTCGGCCACGTCTCCAACTCCAGCTGGCATTCTAGCCTGGAATTTCGGCGATTCAGTCGGCCGAGGCCGCCGGTTCTTCCAGATCGAACGCCTTGTGTAGCGCGCGCACCGCAAGCTCCATGTACTTCTCGTCGATGACGACCGACGTCTTGATCTCGCTGGTGGTGATCATCATGATGTTGATGCCCTCCTCGCTCAGCGTGCGGAACATCTTGGAGGCGACGCCCACGTGGCTGCGCATGCCGATGCCCACGATGGAGACCTTGCAGATCTTCGGGTCGCCCAGCACGGTGAGCGCGCCGGTGGCCGGGGCCACCTTGTTCTTGAGCAGGTCCATCGTGCGCGCGTAGTCGTTGCGGTGCACCGTGAACGAGAAGTCGGTCTTGCCGTCGTGCGAGACGTTCTGGATGATGACGTCGACGTCGATGTTGGCCTCGGCCACCTCGCCCAGGATCTGGTAGGCGATGCCCGGCTTGTCGGGGACGCCCATCACGGTGACCTTGGCCTCGTCGCGGTTGAACGCGATGCCCGAAACGACTGCTTGTTCCATGTTGACGTCTTCCTCGAAAGTGATCAGCGTGCCCGAGCGGGCTTCTTCATTGATGTCGATGTTCCAGTCGGTGAAGCTGGAGAGCACGCGCAGCGGCACCCGGTACTTGCCCGCGAATTCCACCGAACGGATCTGCAGCACCTTGGAGCCGAGGCTGGCCATCTCGAGCATCTCCTCGAACGAGATGGTCTGCAGGCGGCGCGCCTCGGGCACGACGCGCGGGTCGGTGGTGTAGACGCCGTCGACGTCGGTGTAGATCAGGCACTCGGCCGCCTTCATCGCGGCGGCGATCGCCACCGCGGACGTGTCGGAGCCGCCGCGGCCCAGGGTCGTGATGTGGCCGTCGTCGTCGATGCCCTGGAAGCCGGTGATGACCACCACCTTGCCGGCGGCCAGGTCGGCGCGCACGCGCACGTCGTCGATGCTCTCGATGCGCGCCTTGGTGTACGACGAGTCGGTCTTCACGGGCACCTGCCAGCCGGTGTAGCTGACGGCCTCCAGGCCCTCGGCCTGCAGCGCCAGCGACAGCAGGCCCACGGACACCTGCTCGCCGGTGGAGGCGATCATGTCGAGCTCGCGGTCGGACGCGGCCGTGTTGACGCCCGGGAACAGTTCCTTGGCCAGGCCCAGGATGCGGTTGGTCTCGCCGCTCATGGCCGACGGCACGACCACCATCTGGTGCCCGGCGCGCGCCCATTTCGCGACGCGTTTGGCGACGTTGCGAATGCGCTCCGTCGAACCCATCGAGGTGCCGCCGTACTTGTGAACTATCAATGCCATGGTCTGAAACGCCCGGTTGATTTCAGGATCGGCCCACGTGGCCCATCCGCCCAAACCTGTTAGTCTAGCGTGCGTTCGGGGGTTTTCCCGCCCCGCCCTGGTTCGCGGGTGGTGGAGCCGCCCTTCTTTGGTGGCGAAAACAACTTGCCTAGACAGGCTCAGCCTTCGCCCCGGACGCAGCCGCCACCCAACGCACGCCCCACTGTGGCGCGCCGGCCGGCGCCCACGCACGCGCGTCGATACCCAGCCCCGGCACGAACAGCAGCGCCCCCGCGCCGTCGAACAGCAGCGGCCCATCCCGGCCCTCCGCCGGCACGCCCAGCGCCTGGTACTGCTTCTTCAGGCTGCGCGCCACGCCCGCCGGTTGCAGCAGGAACCGCTCGCCGCCTGCGCGAACGCGGGCCTCGACTTGCGCAAGCCGGGCCGGCGCGACGCCATGTTCGCGGGTGGCGAACAGCTCGAGCGTGCCCTCCCAGCCGTCCAGCGCGTAGCGATCGCAACGCAGCAGCGACAACGCTTCGCCGTCGCGCACGGGCGCGGGCGGGACGCGGGGACGCGCGGGTGCGACGACGGCGAGGCGGCCGCGCCACGAGCGCAGCACGCGGCCGTCCGCGGGCCAGCGCCGGGTCGCGTCGTCGGGTGTCTCGGCGAGCAGGCGATCCACCAGCGTCTGCGGCACCGGGGCGTCCAGCACGCGGGCCAGCCAGGCGCGCAAGGCGTTGGCGCGCCGGGCCGGCGAGAGCGTGCGCCACGGCGCCAGCGCCAGCGTGGCGTCCGCGCCGAGGCGCCGCAGATCCTCCGCCGCCACCTCGTCGAGCACCGCCCTCGCCTCCGCCGCGCGCCGCGCCGTCGCGGCAAGCGCGGCATCGGCCTCGGGAAACGCCGCCCGGAGCACCGGCATCACGTCGCGGCGCAGCCGGCTGCGCGCGAAACGCGGATCGGCGTTGCTCGGATCCTGCGCGACGGCCAGTGCCAGCGGCGCCATGTACGCATCGATCTCGGGTCCGCTGCGCGCGATCCACGGCCGGGCCCAGGTGAGGCCGTCGCGCTCGACGACACGCGGCATCGCCGCCAGGCCCGCCGGCCCGGCGCCGCGCAGCGCCTGCAGCAGCACCGTCTCGGCCTGGTCGTCCAGGTGATGGCCCAGCAACACGATATCGGCCCCCGCCACCCGCGCCATGCGTGCCAGCGCGCGATAGCGCTCGCGCCGGGCCCAGGCCTCGACGCTCTCGCCGGCGGCCGGCTTTCCCCCCAGGCGTTCGCACGCGAACGCGACGTCCCAGCGCCCGCACAAGGCCTGCACCTCGGAGGCCCAGCGATCGGCGTCGGCCATCAGGCCGTGGTGCACGTGGAGCGCGACGACGCTCGCCCCGAGCGCGCCGGCGGCACCCCGGGCCGCGTGCAGCAAGGCGACCGAATCGCGTCCGCCGCTGCAGGCCACCGCAACGACGGGACGCGGGGACATCTCAACGATCGGTGGTGTCCGAGAAGCGGCCGTAGGCCATCAGGCGCTCCTGGCGGCGCGCCAGCAGCTCCTTCGGCTTCAGGTCGGCCACCTGGCGCAGCGCGTCGCCCAGCGCGCGCTTGAGGCTGGAGGCCATCGCCTTCGGATCGCGATGGGCACCGCCCACCGGCTCGTTGACGATCTTGTCGATGAGGCCCAGCGCCTTCAGGCGGTGGGCGGTGATGCCCAGCGCCTCGGCGGCGTCGGCCGCGCGCTCGGAGGTCTTCCACAGGATCGACGCGCAGCCTTCCGGCGAGATCACCGAGTAGGCCGAGAACTGCAGCATCAGCATCTGGTCGCAGACGCCGATGGCCAGCGCGCCGCCGGAGCCGCCTTCGCCGATGATGGTGGCGATGATGGGCACCTCCAGCTGCGCCATCTCGAAGATGCTGGCGCCGATGGCCTCCGACTGGCCGCGCTCTTCCGCGCCGATGCCCGGGTAGGCGCCCATGGTGTCGATGAACGTGAACACGGGCAGGCCGAACTTCTCGGCGGTCTTCATCAGGCGCTGGGCCTTGCGATAGCCCTCGGGACGCGGCATGCCGAAGTTGCGCACCTGGCGATCCTTGGTGTCGTAGCCGCGCTGGTGGCCCACGATCATGCAGGCCTGCCCGTTGAAGCGCGCGAGGCCGCCGACGATGGCCGCGTCGTCCGCGAACGAACGGTCGCCGTGCAGTTCCTCGAACTCGGTGAAGACCTCGGCCGTGTAGTCGAGCGTCTGCGGCCGCTGCGGATGGCGCGCGATCTGGTAGACCTGCCACGGGGCCAGGCTGGAGTAGATGTCCTTGGTGAGCTGCAGGCTCTTCTTGTCGAGGCGGTCGATCTCCTCGGAGATGTCGACGGCCGACTCGTTCTGCACGTAGCGCAGCTCTTCGATCTTCGATTCCAGCTCGGCGATCGGTTGTTCGAATTCCAGGAAATGGCGTTTGGTCATCAGAGTGTTCCTCATTGGGCGGCTCGTCAGCCTTCGACCGTCATGGGGTCGAGACTGCGCCAGAGATACCACGTGGCGACCGAGCGGTACGGAGCCCACCCGTCGCCCAGTTCACGGGCCTCGGCGCGCGAGACCGGCTCGCCGCTGAAGTAATTTTCGCTGATTCCGCGGATCAGGCCCGGATCGTCCAGCGGAAGCACGTTCGGACGCAGCAGATGGAAGATCAGGAACATCTCGGCCGTCCAGCGGCCGATGCCGCGGATGGCCACCAGTTCCTCGATGATCGCCTCGTCGTCCATGCCGTGCCACTGGCCCACGTGCACGGCGCCGTCGGAGAAATGGCGCGCCAGGTCGCCCAGGTATTCCACCTTGCGCGCCGACAGGCCCACGCCCTTGAGCGTCTCGGGCGCGAGCCGGAGCACGACGGCGGGCTGCAGCAACTCGGCGTCGGGGCCGTCGACGGCCGCCACGAGCTTGCGCCACACGCCCTGCGCCGACTTGGTGGACACCTGCTGGCCCACGATGGAGCGCGCGAGCGTGGTGAACGCGTCGCCGTTGCTCTGCAGGCGCGCGTCGCCGAACTTGGGGATCAGCTTCTTCATCACGCGGTCGCGCTTGACCAGGTGACGGCAGGCGTCATCCCAGTACGCGGGCACGTCGCGGGCGGATTCGGGCACGGCATCGGCCGGAGCGGCAACCATGTCAGGCCTTCACCCAGGTAGTGCCCTGCGGGCCGTCTTTGAGCGTGATGCCCTGCGCCGCGAGCTGGTCGCGGATGCGGTCGGACTCGGCGAAATCGCGGTCCTTCTTGGCTTGCGCACGCGCCTCGATGAAGCCCTGGATCGCCTCGGGCGTCAGCGCGACGCCGGCCTGCAGGAAGGCCTGCGGCGACTGCTGCAGCACCCCCAGCGTGGCACCCAGCGCGCGCAGCAGCGTGGCCGTGGCCACCGACTTCGTGCGGTTCAGGTCGGTGACCATCTCGAACAGCACGGCCAGCGCGCCGGGCGTGTTGAAGTCGTCGTTCATCGCGTCGCGGAACGCGGCCGCGCGCGGATCGGCCCAGTCGATGGCGCTCGCGTCCACGGGCTGCTCGGCCACGCCGGCGGCGGCGTCACCGGCGAGGGCCACGCCGCCGAGCGCGGTGTAGAGGCGGCGCAACGCCGAGCGCGCGTCGTCGAGATGCGCGTCGGAGAAGTTGAACGGGCTGCGGTAGTGCGTGCGCAGCATGAAGAAGCGCAGCGTCTCGCCGTCGAACTTCTTCAGCACGTCGCGGATGGTGAAGAAGTTGCCGAGCGACTTCGACATCTTCTCGTTGTCGACGTTGAGGAAGCCGTTGTGCAGCCAGTAGTTCACGAACGGATGGCCCAGCGCGCCCTCGCTCTGCGCGATCTCGTTCTCGTGATGGGGGAACTGCAGGTCCATGCCGCCACCGTGGATGTCGAATCGCTCGCCGAGGACCGCGCACGACATCGCGGAGCACTCGATGTGCCAGCCCGGACGGCCCGGGCCGTACGCGCTGTCCCACTTGGCATCCTCGGGCTCGGACGGCTTGGCCGACTTCCACAGCACGAAGTCGAGCGGGTCGATCTTGCCGTCGGCCACGGCCACGCGCTCGCCCGCGCGCAGGTCGTCCAGCGACTTGCCCGACAGCTTGCCGTAGCCTTCGAACTTGCGCACCGCATAGTTCACGTCGCCGTTGTCGCCCTGGTAGGCCAGGCCCTTGTCCTGCAGCGTGGCGATCATGGACAGCATCTGCGGCACGTACTCGGTGGCGCGCGGCTCGTGCGTGGGCGGCTCGATGCCGATGGCGCCGATGTCCTCGCGCATGGCCGCGATCATCTCGTCGGTAAGCTGGCGGATGGTGATGCCGCGCTCGACCGCGCGCTTGATGATCTTGTCCTCGATGTCCGTGATGTTGCGGACATAGGTGACCTCGTAGCCCAGCACCTGCAGCCAGCGGTAGACGACGTCGAACGCCATCATCATGCGGGCGTGGCCCATGTGGCAGAGGTCGTAGATCGTCATGCCGCACACGTACATGCGCACGTGGCCCGGGACGATGGGAACGAAGTCTTCGGCTTGGCCGGTGAGAGTGTTGAAGAGACGCAGCGTCATCGGCAGGAACAGGGGCCGGCAGTCGGACTTCTCGTGGAAGCCGGAGCAGCCGAACGGATAAGGAAATCGGGCAAGCCGGGGTCGGATGCCGGGCCTGGTCGCCTCGGGCAGTCGAACTGGACAGGTCGCAGGGTCTGGCGGTGCAAGCGGGCTCGGCTGCCCTCGGTAGAATCGAGGGAGTATAGCCAAGGAGACTTCTCAATGAGCATCCCCCAACAAACCCGGTGGGCCGCGCTGGCCGTGGCCGGACTGACGGCGTTCTGCGCCCCGGCCTGGGCCGACAAGGTGCACCTCGTCACGTCGATGGGAGACATCGTCATCGAGCTGGACGCGCAGAAGGCGCCGAAGTCGGTCGCCAACTTCGAGCAGTACGTCAAGGAAGGCCACTACGACGGCACCGTGTTCCACCGCGTGATCCCCAACTTCATGATCCAGGGCGGCGGCATGTTGCCCAGCCTGGACGAGAAGCCCGTGCACAACCCGATCCCGCTCGAGTCGCACAACGGCCTGGCCAACGTCAAGGGCGCGGTGTCGATGGCGCGCACCAGCATGCGCGACTCGGCCACGGCCCAGTTCTTCATCAACGTGCAGGACAACCCGTTCCTGGACCAGGGCGACGGCTATGCCGTGTTCGGCCATGTCGTCTCGGGCATGGACGTCGTCGAGAAGATCAAGATGGTTCCCACCGCCACCAAGGGCATGTATCAAGACGTGCCCCGGACCCCCGTCATCATCAAGAAAGCCACCCTGGAGAAATAAGCATGACCAAGTACGTGAAGCTCACCACCACCAAGGGCGACCTGCGCATCGAGCTCGATGACGAGAAGGCCCCCATCTCCGTCGCCAACTTCCTGTCCTACGTGAACAAGGGCTTCTACGACGGCACGATCTTCCACCGCGTGATCCGCAACTTCATGATCCAGGGCGGCGGCTTCGAGTCCGGCATGAAGCAGAAGGACACCGACGCGCAGATCCAGAACGAGGCCAAGAACGGCCTGAAGAACGACAGGTACACGCTGGCGATGGCGCGCACCTCGGCGCCGCATTCGGCGAGCTCGCAGTTCTTCATCAACACCGCCAACAACGGCTTCCTGAACAATGCCGAGGCGCAGGACGGCTGGGGCTACGCCGTGTTCGGCAAGGTCGTCGAAGGCCAGTCGGTGGTGGACGACCTGGGCGGCGTCAAGACGGGCCGCAAGGGCTTCCACGACGACGTGCCGGTGGACGACATCCAGATCGTCAAGGCCGAGGAAGTCCAGGCTTGACCTCGGCGGTGTTCGATTCGGAGCTGAAGCTCGGCGACGACATCCACGTCGTCGACTTCATCTCCGACATCCACCTGAGCGACAGCATGCCGGCCACGGCCGCCGCATGGGAAGCCTACATGGCCTCCACGAAGGCCGATGCGGTGTTCCTGCTGGGCGACATCTTCGAGGTCTGGGTGGGCGACGACGCCCGCGCCCGGCCCTTCGAGGCCCGCTGCGTGCAGGTCATCACCGAGGCCGCCGCGCGCGTGCCGGTGTGGCTGCAGCACGGCAACCGCGATTTCCTGATCGGCGCGGAGTTCGCCGCCGCCACCGGCGCGCGCCTGCTCGCCGACCCGGCGTCGGTCAGTGCGTTCGGCCGCACGCTGCTGCTGACGCACGGCGACGAGCTGGTGGTCGACGACGTGCCCTACCAGCTGTTTCGCCAGCAGGTGCGCGACCCGGCCTACCAGCAGCAGTTCCTGTCGCAGCCGCTGGAAGCCCGCCTCGCGCTCGCCGCGAAGATGCGCGCGGCCAGCATGGCGCGCCACGACGAGCCCGTCACCTACGCCGACGTCGACGAGACGATGGCCAAGGCCTGGCTGGCCCGCCTGGGCACCGACACGATGATCCACGGCCACACCCACCGTCCCGGCACGCAGGTGCGCGACGGCTGGACGCGCCATGTGCTCAGCGACTGGGACCAGGACGCCCCGGTGCCCGAGGCCCGGCGCGCGCAGGTGCTGCGCTGGACGGCCGCCGGCTTCGAGCGCCTCGCGCCCGCGCAGGCCGGCGCGTGACGCGGGCCTGGTGGCGCGCGCCCCTCGCGCGCATGGGCGCGTGGCGCGAGCAGCGCGCGCTGGAGCGCCGCGCGATTCCCGACGCGCTGTGGGAGCTCACGCTGCTGCGCCTGCCCTTCCTCGCGCGGCTGGACGACGACGAGCGCGCCGAGCTGCGCCGCCTGTGCAGCCTGTTCCTCGATCGCAAGGAGTTCCACGGCGTCGGCGGCCTGGAGGTCACCGACGACATGGCGCTGCTGATCGCCGCGCAGGCCTGCCTGCCGGTGCTGCGCCTGGGCCTGCACTTCTACGACGGCTTCGTCGGCATCGTCGTCCACCCCGACGAGGTGGTGGCGCAGCGCAGCGTGATGGACGAGGACGGCATCGTCCACGAGTACGAGGAGAACCTCACCGGCGAGGCGATGAGCGGCGGCCCGCTGATGCTCGCCTGGTCGGACGTGCGGGATGCGGCCGAGGCCGCCGACTGGGCCTACAACGTCGTCATCCACGAGTTCGCGCACGTCATCGACATGGCCGCCGAAGGCCTGGCCGACGGCGTGCCGCCGCTGCCCGACGCCGCCGCGCGCGAGCGCTGGATCGAGGTCATCGACGGCGCGTACGAGGACTTCTGCGCGCTCGTCGACAGCGGCGTCGACACGGTGGTCGACCCCTACGGCGCCGAGGCCGTCGAGGAGTTCTTCGCGGTGGCCGTGGAGGCCTTCTTCGTGGCGCCGGTGCCGTTCAGGCGCGAGTCGCCGGCGATGTACGAGCTCCTGGCGGGCTACTTCCGGCAGGATCCGGCGGCGGCCTGAGAAACTGGAAAGCCCGCCGCAACTCGCGTCGCGACGGGCCTTCGTTCGAGCAGTTCGGCGTCAGATCGCCGCGGCTTCGGCCTTGGGCTTGTCGCCGCTCTTGCCCGAGGGCTGGATGTCGAGCACGGTCTCGCCCTTGTCGTCCACGTCCACGCTGAGGCGGCCGCCGTCGACCAGGCGGCCGAAGAGCAGTTCGTCGGCCAGCGCGCGGCGGATCGTGTCCTGGATCAGGCGCTGCATCGGACGCGCGCCCATCAGCGGATCGAAGCCCTTCTTTCCCAGGTGCTTGCGCAGGGCGTCGGAGAACGTGACCTCGACCTTCTTCTCGGCCAGCTGGGCCTCGAGCTGCAGCAGGAACTTGTCGACCACGCGCAGGATGATCTCCTCGTCGATGGACTTGAAGTTGACGATCGCATCCAGCCGGTTGCGGAACTCCGGCGTGAACATGCGCTTGATGTCGCCCATCTCGTCGCCCTGCTGGCGCGAGTTGGTGAAGCCGATCGACGCCTTGCTCATGGTCTCGGCGCCCGCGTTGGTGGTCATGATGATGATCACGTTGCGGAAGTCGGACTTGCGGCCGTTGTTGTCGGTCAGCGTGCCGTGGTCCATCACCTGCAGCAGCACGTTGAAGACGTCCGGGTGCGCCTTCTCGATCTCGTCGAGCAGCAGCACGCAGTGCGGCTTCTTGGTGATCTGCTCGGTGAGCAGGCCGCCCTGGTCGAAGCCCACGTAGCCCGGAGGCGCGCCGATGAGGCGGCTCACGGCGTGGCGCTCCATGTACTCCGACATGTCGAAGCGGATCAGGTCGATGCCCAGGATGAACGCCAGCTGCTTGGCCACTTCCGTCTTGCCGACGCCCGTGGGCCCGGAGAACAGGAACGAGCCGATCGGCTTGTCGGGCTTGCCCAGGCCGGAGCGCGCCATCTTGATGGCGGCGGCCAGCGCGTCGATGGCCGGATCCTGGCCGAACACGACGCTCTTCAGGTCGCGGTCGATCGTGCGCAGCTTGTCGCGGTCGTCGCTGGTGACCGACGCCGGCGGGATGCGCGCGATCTTGGCCACGATCTCCTCCACCTCGTTGCGGGTGATGGTCTTCTTCTGGCGGCTCTTGGGCAGGATGCGCTGCGCGGCACCGGCCTCGTCGATGACGTCGATCGCCTTGTCGGGCAGGTGGCGGTCGTTGATGTACTTGGCCGACAGCTCGGCCGCGGCCTGGAGCGCGCCGATGGCGTACTTGACGCTGTGGTGCTCCTCGAAGCGCGACTTGAGGCCCTTGAGGATCTCGACGGTCTGCTCCACGGTGGGCTCGTTGACGTCCACCTTCTGGAAGCGCCGCGACAGCGCCGCGTCCTTCTCGAAGATGCCGCGATACTCGGTGAACGTGGTGGCGCCGATGCACTTCATCGAGCCGTTGGACAGCGCCGGCTTGAGCAGGTTGCTCGCGTCCAGCGTGCCGCCCGACGCGGCGCCGGCACCGATCAGCGTGTGGATCTCGTCGATGAACAGCACGGCGCGCGGCTGCTCCTTGAGCTGCTTGAGCACGCCCTTGAGGCGCTGCTCGAAGTCGCCGCGGTACTTGGTGCCGGCCAGCAGCGCGCCCATGTCGAGCGAGTAGACGACCGCGTCGGCCAGCACGTCGGGCACGTCGTTCTGCGTGATGCGCCAGGCCAGGCCCTCGGCGATGGCCGTCTTGCCGACGCCCGCCTCGCCCACCAGCAGCGGGTTGTTCTTGCGCCGGCGGCACAGGATCTGGATGACGCGCTCCACCTCGTGCTCGCGGCCGATCAGCGGATCGATCTTGCCGTCGCGGGCCAGCTGGTTCAGGTTCTGGGTGAACTGGTCGAGCGGGGAGCCCTTGCCCTCGCCGCCCTCGTCCTTCTCGGCCTGCTCGCCGGCCGATTCGCCGCTGGCCTTCGGCGGCTCCGGCGGATCCGACTTCTTGATGCCGTGGGCGATGTAGTTGACGACGTCCAGGCGGGTGACGCCCTGCTGGTGCAGGTAGTACACGGCATGCGAATCCTTCTCGCCGAAGATGGCCACGAGCACGTTGGCCCCGGTGACTTCCTTCTTGCCGCCGCCGGTGGACTGCACGTGCATGATCGCGCGCTGGATCACGCGCTGGAAGCCCAGCGTGGGCTGCGTGTCGACCTCTTCCGAGCCACCCACCGTGGGGGTGTTCTCGCGGATGAAGGTGGACAGGCTCTTCCTCAGGTCCTCGATGTTGGCCGCGCAGGCGCGCAGCACTTCGGCGGCAGACGGGTTGTCCAGCAGCGCGAGCAGCAGGTGCTCGACGGTGATGAATTCATGCCGCTGCTGACGCGCCTCGACAAACGCCATGTGCAGGCTGACTTCCAGTTCTTGCGCAATCATGCGGCCTCCATAATGCATTGAAGCGGGTGTCCGTAGCGACGTGCGGCGGCCAGCACCAACTCGACCTTCGTGGCGGCGATGTCCTTGGTGAACAAGCCGCACACGCCACGCCCTTCATGGTGGATCTTCAACATGATCTGCGTGGAGGTTTCGAGGTCCAACTTGAAATATTCCTGCAGCACCATGACGACGAATTCCATGGGTGTGAAGTCGTCATTGAGCAGCACCACCTGGTACATGCGGGGCGGCTTGGTTCGTGCAGCCTTGCGTTCGGCCACGACCGCGCCCTGGCCCGAGTCGGGCAGACTCGGCTTGGGCGGCGCGGTGGGCGGTGGTGGAGGAGTTTCCTCGGGCATGAATTGATTCTATAGACTCGCGCACGTCCGGGCACGATGGGACACATCGTCGCCCTGACAGGGTGAAGAGCATTGCCGGATAAGCCCTGCCCAGGCGATGCATTTCGGGACGACGCGCCTCATTTCAAGACGAGCGTACTGGACAAGTCCCCGCGCCGGCCCGACCGTCCGGCGGCGCCGGCGGGAAGGGACACGCAAGGCGATTCGCATCGCCTCAAGTTAGCACGCCGGGCGCCGTCCTTGGGCCCCTGTTGCAATGACCTGACGCGATTTTTTTCCGGTACCGCACGACGACCGTCGTGCCGCCCTCACGCGCCCAGGCGCGCCTGCAGTTCCGCGACCTGGCCGCGCAGGTACTCGTTCTCGGCGGTGAGCTCCGCGATGCGATCCTGCAGCGCCTGCACCTCGGTCGTGGGCGTCTGGCTGGCCTCGACGCGCGGCTTCTTCGTGGACTCGCGGGCCCGCTTGGCCGCCTGCTTCAGTTCGTCCTTGCCGGCCGCGGCCGCGGCCACCTGTTCTTCCATCGGGAGTCCGGCCACGGCGGCCGCCGCGTTCAGCGAGATCGTGCCGGCGCGCACGGCCGCCACCAGCTCGGGCGCGGCCTGCTTCTGTATCTTCTCGACCATCGTGACCTGGCTGGGCGTCAGCTTGGCCGCCCGGGCGATGGCCTCGCGCGACTTCAACGGTGCCTCGGCCGCCATGGCCGGCTCGCCGCCGAAGGGCGACACCGGCGCGGCCTCGCCCAGCACCTCGGCGCGCATGTGCGCATCCTTCTTCGCGGCGCGGGCGGCGGCCTCGCGCTCCGCGACGATCTCCTTCTTGCGCAGCGCGAGCACGCCGCGCTGGAAGTCGGACACGCTGCGGCGGCCCAGGTGCTGGTCGATCATCCACAGGTGCACGTCCTCGATCGACGCGAAGCGCGGGTTCTGCACCGTGCTGAAAGGCAGGCCGTGCTTCTGGCAGATGCCGTAGCGGTTGTGGCCGTCCACCAGCACGTCGCCCCACAGCACCAGCGCGTCGCGGCAACCCTCGGCCAGCAGGCTTCGCTCCAGCGCGTCGTGCTCGTCGGGGGTCAGCGGGTCGATGTAGCTCTTGAGATCTTCCTGGACGACGATGTTCACGGTATGAGAAATTACGAGAGTGGAAAATAAAACCCCAGTCGAATCAACGATCTGGGGCTTGTTCTTGAAGTGGATTCGACCTCCATCGGGTCGCCGGGCGCTTACATGTGATCGATCATCACCTGTCCGAAGCCCGAGCACGACACCTGCGTCGCGCCGTCCATCAGCCGCGCGAAGTCGTAGGTGACCTTCTTGCTGAGCACCGAGCGCTCCATAGCCGAGATGATCAGGTCGGCCGCCTCCGTCCAGCCCATGTGGCGCAGCATCATCTCGGCCGACAGGATCTCGGAGCCCGGGTTCACGTAGTCCTTGCCGGCGTACTTCGGGGCCGTGCCGTGGGTGGCCTCGAACATGGCCACGGTGTCGGACATGTTGCCGCCCGGGGCGATGCCGATGCCGCCCACCTGGGCCGCCAGCGCGTCGGAGATGTAGTCGCCGTTCAGGTTCAGCGTGGCGATGACCGAGTATTCGGCCGGGCGCAGGATGATCTGCTGCAGGAAGGCGTCGGCGATCGAATCCTTGACGGTGATGTCGCGGCCCGTCTTGGGGTTCCTGAACTTCACCCACGGGCCGCCGTCGATCAGCTGGGCACCGAACTCCCTCTGGGCCAGCGCGTAGCCCCAGTCGCGGAAGCCACCCTCGGTGTATTTCATGATGTTGCCCTTGTGCACCAGCGTGACGGAGGGCTTGTCGTTGTCGATGGCGTACTGCAGCGCCTTGCGCACTAGGCGCTCGGTGCCCTCGATCGACACCGGCTTGATGCCGATGGCCGAGGTCCGGGGAAAGCGGATCTTGGTGACGCCCATCTCGTCCTGCAGGAACTTGATCAGCTTCTTCGCCTTGTCGCTCTCGGCCTCGTACTCGATGCCGGCGTAGATGTCCTCGGAGTTCTCGCGGAAGATCACCATGTCGACCTTCTCCGGCGCCTTCACCGGGGACGGCACGCCCTTGAAATAGCGCACCGGGCGCAGGCAGACGTACAGGTCGAGCTGCTGGCGCAGCGCCACGTTCAGCGAGCGGATGCCGCCGCCCACCGGCGTCGTGAGCGGGCCCTTGATGGAGACGATGTATTCCTTCACGAGATCCAGCGTCTCGTCCGGCAGCCAGACGTCGGGGCCGTAGACGCGGGTGGACTTCTCGCCCGCGTAGATCTCCATCCAGTGGATCCGGCGCTTGCCGCCGTAGGCCTTGGCCACCGCGGCGTCGACCACCTTGAGCATGACGGGCGTGATGTCGGCGCCCGTGCCGTCACCCTCGATGTACGGGATGACGGGCTGGTCGGGCACGTTCAGGGAGAAGTCGGCATTGACCGTGATCTTCTGCCCGCCCGCCGGGACGGTGACATGTTGGCTCATTGAGGCTGGCTCCGCGTTGTTCTGGTTGGCAGGGGCGTCCGCAGGCCCCCGGGAAAAAATAAATTCTAGTTCACAAAAATCTGTCAACCGCTCGACAGGGGGATGCGTTTGAGGGCTGCTACGCCCTGACGGGTAAGCACTTCCAACTCCTTTAAGGTACCTTAAAATGACCAAGCTCCTGGCCGCCCTGATCGTCTCCACCTTCGCCGTTGGCGCCTTCGCCGCTGACGCCGCTTCGGCTCCCGCTTCCGCCGCCGCCCACAAGGCCAAGGCCGAACACAAGGCTGAAAAGAAGGCTGCTGCCGCTTCGGCCGCCGCTTCGAAGTAATCTTCGAGCTTCTGCTGAATCGCTCCGGCTCGCCGGCGCGGTTCCAGAATTGAGAACGCCCGGCTCCGGCCGGGCGTTTTCATTGGGGCCCGCGTTTTTCCTCAGCCCTCGCCGCCCGCCGGCTTGGCCACGTGGCTGACGGCATGCCCGGCGCGCTCGTACTCGCGCCAGCGCTGGCGCCCCGCTTCCCGATGCTCGGGATCGAGGCCGACGATGGCGATCAGGCGATCGAAGGCGCCGACCTCCTCCACCGGATGCCCCGCCAGCGACACCCCGATGCGGCACGCCGGCGGCGCCGCCCCGCCCTTCACGAGCACGATCGGCGACAGCGCGACCCGCTGCGCGTCGCCCGCATCGCGCGGGAGCACGGCATGCGGCAGGAATTCGAGCGCCTCGAACGTCCACAAGGCCTGGTCGAGGCGATCCAGCGTCGCCGGATCGCCATGCACCGCCACCCGCGCGCCGGAGCGATACGCCTTGCGCAGCAGCCGGCACGCGTAATCCAGCGGATTCGCGATGCCGGTGTGGAAGGCAACCTCCGTCACTTGGCTTTCGACATGACGAAATGCGTCAGCAGCGGCACCGGACGGCCCGTGGCGCCCTTTGCGGCACCGGAGCGGTGCGCGGTGCCGGCGATGTCCAGGTGGGCCCACGGGAACTTGGCCGTGTAGCGTTGCAGGAACTTGGCCGCTGTGATCGAGCCGCCGGCGCGGCCGCCGATGTTGGCCATGTCGGCGAAGTTGCTCTTGAGGAGTTCGTCGTACTCGTCGTCCAGCGGCATGCGCCAGGCCGGATCCAGGCCGGCGGCGGAGGCGGCCAGCAGGTCGGCCGCCAGGGCGTCGTCGGGCGAGAACAGGCCGCTGTTGTGGTGGCCCAGCGCGATGACGATGGCGCCCGTGAGCGTGGCGATGTCGACGACGGCCGCCGGCTTGAAGCGCTCGGCGTAGGTCAGCGCGTCGCACAGGATCAGGCGGCCCTCGGCGTCGGTGTTCAGGATCTCGATGGTCTGGCCCGACATGCTGGTGACGACGTCGCCCGGCTTGGTGGCCTTGCCCGAGGGCATGTTGTCGCAGGTGGGGATCAGGCCCACGAGGTTGACCTTGAGCTTGAGCTCGGCCACCGCGCGCAACGTGCCCAGCACGCTGGCCGCGCCGCACATGTCGAACTTCATCTCGTCCATCTCGGGGCCCGGCTTCAGCGAGATGCCGCCCGTGTCGAACGTGATGCCCTTGCCCACCAGCACCACCGGCGCGTCCTTCTTGGCGCCGCCCTTGTACTGCATGACGATGAACTTCGGCGGCTCGTCGGAGCCGCGCGCCACGGACAGGAACGAGCCCATGCCCAGCTTCTCGCAGGCCTTGCGATCGAGCACTTCCACGTCGAGGCCGTGGGTCTTGACCATGGCCAGCGCCTGCTCGCCCAGGAACGTGGGCGTGGCGAAGTTGCCCGGCAGGTTGGCGCACTCGCGCGCGAGGTCCATGCCCGAGACGATGGCGGCGCCGATGCCCAGGCCCGTCTTCGCGGTGGCCACGGCGGCCTTGGGCACCACGTACGACACCTTGGCCAGCGCCGGCGCGGGGGCCGCGCTGGGCTTGGTCTTCGTGTAGTGGTAGGTGGCGTCGCCCACGGCGATGGCCAGCGCCTCGGCATGCGCCGCGGTGGATTCGCCGCCGATCACGGCCACGTGCTTGGCGGGGCCGGCCTTGACGATGGACAGCGCCGACGCGACGGCCGACTTGAAGGCCTTGGGCGAGGCGTCGCGCGCGACGGCCAGCACCACGCGGCCGGCCTTGACGCCGGTCACTCGCGGCAGGTAGACCGAGCGGCCGGCCTTGCGTTCAAGGTCACCGCCCTTGAGCGCGTCGGCGAGGGCGGCGTCGACGCCGCCGCCGTACGAGGGCAGGTCGCCCGAGGCAGGCACGACGACGATCAGTGCGTCGGCATTGACACCGGCAACGCCTGCTTCGGGTAGAGCCAGGGTTTGGAAGTCCATGGTGGGTACTTGTCGATTGGAGATAATCGCGCGATGTTATTCGATTCGACCGTCCGCAAGGAGCTGGCGCGCAGTTTTGGTGCGACGCTGATGGTGATCCTCACCATCTTCATGACCAACCTGGTCATCCGCACGCTGGGCCTCGCCGCCAACGGCGCCGTGGCCGCACAGGACGTCGTGTTCATCTTCACGCTGCTCGCGCTCCAGACGCTGCCCACCATCCTGTCGCTGTCGCTGTTCATCGGCGTCATCCTCACGCTGGGCCGCATGTATCGCGAGAGCGAGATGGCGATCTGGTTCTCCAGCGGCATCGGGCTGGCGCGCTTCATCCGCCCGGTGGTCGCCACGAGCTGGCCCGTCGTCGTGCTCATCGGCATCCTGATGCTGTTCGTGTGGCCGTGGAGCTACACCCAGTACAACGACCTGCGCCAGCGCTTCGAGCAGCGCGCCGACGTGCTGCGCGCCTCGCCGGGCCAGTTCCAGGCCTCGGGCGACGGCCGTCGCGTGTTCTTCGTCGAGAAGGCGGCCAGCGCGGCCAGCGGCGGCGGGCGCAACGTGTTCATCATGAGCGACCTGGGCACGCGCGAATCGGTGGCGGTGTCGCAGTCGGGCAAGATCGAGAACGTCGGCGAGGATCGCTTCCTCGTGCTCGACTCGGGCCACATGGAGCAGAACGACAAGAATTCGGGCGAGCACACGCACGTCGAGTTCAAGAACTACCGCGTCCACGCCGGCAGCGGCGGCAGCCCGAGCAATGCGGCGCCGTCGCCGCGCGCGGTCGACACGGTCGACCTGCTGCTGACCGGCGGCCCGGCCTACATGGGCGAACTCACCTGGCGCCTGGGCCTGATCCTGGGCGCCACCAACCTGCTGTTCATGGGCATCAGCCTGTCGGCAGCCAACCCGCGCCGGGCCAGCAACTGGGGCCTGCTGTTCGCGGCGCTGGCCTTCGTCATCTACTACAACCTGCTCAACCTCACGCAGGCCTGGGTGGGCAGCGGCCGCGTCAACATCGTGGTGGCGCTGGCGGGCCTGCACGGCCTGGCCTTCGCGCTGGGGCTGGGGCTGATCTGGTGGCGCGAGCACGCCACGGTCATCCACCCGATGAAGCTGCTGCTGCTGCGCCGGAGCGCCACATGAAGACCGTCCGCAACCTCCTGTACCGCGACGTGCTGTGGTCGGTGTTCTTCGTGACCATCTTCTTCATCGCGCTGTTCTTCTTCATCGACTTCGTCGACGAGATGAGCCGCGTCGGCCGCAACGGCTACCCCATGGGCGCGGCCGCGCTCGCGGTGCTGCTGGAGCAGCCCGGCCACGTCTACGAGCTCTTCCCGATCGCGGTGCTCATCGGCACCATCTACTCGATGGCGCGGCTCGCGCAATCGTCCGAGTTCACCATCCTGCGCACCGCCGGCCTCGGCCCGGGCCGGGCGCTGAGCCTGCTGGGCGTCATCGGCCTGTTGTTCGCCGTGCTCACGTTCAGCCTCGGCGAGTACGTCACGCCGCACAGCGAGCAGGCCGCGGGCTTCCTCAAGGCACGCTTCGGCATGGGGCTGGCCATCGGAAGCACCGGCGCATGGCTCAAGGAAAAGCGCGCGGAGCCCGACGGCGAGCGCGCCATCACGGTCAACGTGCACGGCGTCGGCAAGGACGGCGAACTCACCGGCGTGCGCATCTACGAGATGGATCCCGGCGGCCGCGAGGTGCGCAGCCTCGTGGCCGAGCACGCGGTCGTGCCGCGCACGCGCACCATCCACGAGTGGACGCTGCAGAACGTGACCGAGACCCGCTGGATCCCGGCCACGGCCACCACCGCGCCGCGCGTCGACGAGAAGAAGATGGCGGAGATGGCCTGGCCCACCACGCTCAACGCGTCGGTGGCGGCCGCCGCGCTGCTGCCGCCGCAGAGCATGGGCGCCGTCGACCTGTGGCGCTACAGCACCCATCTCGCCGAACAGGACCAGGCCACGCAGAACTACCGCATCCTGTTCTGGAAGCGCGTGCTCTATCCGTTCGCCTGCTTCGTGATGGTGGCGCTCGCCCTGCCCTTCGCCTACCTGCATGCGCGCGCCGGCGGCGTCAGCGTGAAGGTATTCGGCGGCATCATGCTGGGCATCAGCTTCGTGCTGCTGAACAACGTGGCCGGCCACCTGGGCCTGCTGCACGAGTGGACGCCGTGGATCGCGGCCTCGGTGCCCAGCGCGGTGTACCTGCTGATGTCGATGTCGGCGTTCGCGTGGCTGGTGAGGTACAGATGACCGCTCGCGGATTGGTCCTGCTGGCCCATGGCGCGCGCGACCCCGCGTGGGCCGCGCCCTTCGAGGCCGTCGTCGCCCTCCTGCGCGAACGCGCGCCCGAGACGCGCGTCCGACTCGCCTTTCTCGAGCTGATGGCGCCGCGCCTGGAAGACGCCGCGGCCGAACTGGCGGCCCTCGGCTGTCGGCGCATCGACGTCGTGCCCGCGTTCCTCGGCATGGGCGGCCACGTGCGGCGCGACGTGCCGGCGCAGCTGGCCCGGCTGCGCGACGCGCACCCCGGCATCGCATGGACGCTGCACGAGGCGCTCGGCGAGACGCCCCATGTCATCTCGGCGCTCGCCGATGCCACCATCGCCCTCGCCGAACTGGGTTTCGCGTCCGGCCACAGCCCCCTGGACGGAATCGGCACATGAACCTGCACCAGTTCCGTTTCGTGCAGGAGGCCGTGCGCCGCAACCTGAACCTGACCGAGACCGCCAAGGCGCTGTTCACGTCCCAACCCGGCATCTCCAAGGCCATCCTCGAGCTCGAGGAGGAGCTCGGCATCGATCTCTTCGTGCGCCACGGCAAGCGCCTGCGCCGGGTCACCGAGCCGGGCCAGGAAGTGCTCAAGGCCATCGACGTGATCCTGCGCGAGGTGGCCAACATGAAGCGCATCGGCGAGGAGTATTCAAAGCAGGACGCCGGCACGCTGTCGATCGCCGCCACCCACACGCAGGCGCGCTACGTGCTGCCCGAGCCGGTGGCGCAGCTGCGCCGGCGCTTCCCCAAGGTGCAGGTGAGCCTGCACCAGGGTTCGCCCAGCGACGTGGTGCAGATGCTGCTCGATGGCACGGCCGACATCGGCCTGGCCACCGAGTCGCTGTCGGAGCCGGAGGATCTCGTCTCGCTGCCCTGCTACGAGTGGGAGCACGTGATCGTGATGCGCGCCGACGACCCGCTGGCCGCCGTCGAGAAGATCACGCTGGAGCAGCTGGCCAGCGAGACGCTCATCTCGTACCACCCATCGTTCACCGGCCGGCGCCGCATCGACGCGGCCTTCGCGCAGCGCCGGATCAAGCCCAACATCGCGCTGGAGGCCATCGACTCCGACGTCATCAAGACCTACGTGAAGTCGGGCCTGGGCGTGGGCATCGTCGCCGAGATGGCCGTGCGCGACGACCCGCCCGGCGGCGAGCTGGTGCACCGCCCCGCCGGCCACCTGTTCGGGCGCAACGTCACGCGCGTCGCGTTCCGCCGCGGCGCCTACCTGCGCGGCTACGTGCTGACCTTCGCCGAGCTGCTGTCCGACGGCCTCACGCGCCCGCTGCTGCTGCGCGCGCTCGGCGGCGCGGGAGAGAACTATGACCTCTGATATCGACGCCCTCGTCGGCGCGAGCCGGCTGCCCACCGTCGGCACCACCATCTTCACCGTCATGTCGGCGCTGGCCGTGAAGACGGGCGCGATCAACCTCGGCCAGGGCTTCCCCGACTTCGACTGCGACCCGGCCCTGGTGGACGCGGTCACGGCCGCGATGCGCGCCGGCCACAACCAGTACCCGCCGATGACGGGCGTTCCGGCGCTGCGCCAGGCCGTCTCCGACAAGATCGCCCTGACCACCGGCCGGCGCTACGACGCCGACACGGAGATCACCATCACCGCCGGCGCCACGCAGGGCATCCTGTCGACCGTGCTCGCGCTGGTCCACCCGGGCGACGACGTGATCGTGCTGGAGCCCTGCTACGACAGCTACGGCCCGTCGATCACGCTGGCCGGCGGCAACACGATCCGCGTGCCGCTGGTGCCGGGCACCTGGCGGCCCGACTTCGACGCGCTGGAGAAGGCACTGACGTCGCGCACGCGCCTCGTCATCATCAACACCCCGCACAACCCGAGCGGCACCGTGTGGACGGCGGCCGAGCTGGCCCGGTTCGCCGCGCTGCTGGCGCCCACGCGGGCGCTGGTGCTGTCCGACGAGGTCTACGAGCACATGGTGTTCGACGGCGTGGCGCACGCCAGCGTGTCGGGTCCGCCCGAGCTGGCCGCGCGCAGCGTGGTGGTGTCGAGCTTCGGCAAGACCTTCCACGTCACGGGCTGGAAGGTCGGCTATGTCGCCGCGCCGGCCGCGTTGATGCGCGAGTTCCGCAAGGTGCACCAGTTCAACGTGTTCACGGTCAACGCGCCCATGCAGCACGGCCTCGCCGCGTTCCTGGCCGATGCGTCGCGCTGGCAGTCGCTGGCGCCGTTCTACCAGGGCAGGCGCGACCGCTTCCGCGCCGGGCTCGCCGGCACCGCGCTGACGCTGCTGCCCTGCGAGGGGACCTACTTCCAGTGCGTCGACTACTCGGCGCTGTCCGACAAGGGCGACCTCGCGTTCTGCGAATGGCTGGCCACGGAGGTGGGCGTCGCGGCCATCCCGATGTCGGCCTTCTACGAACAGGCACCCGACATGCGCGTGATCCGCTTCTGCTTCGCCAAGAAGGAAGCGACGCTGGACGCGGCGCTGCAGCGCCTGCAGCAGCTCCGCGCCTGATCGGTCAGGGCTTGGTGGGCAGCTCGGAGTCGGGCTTGTCGGCCTCGTGCCATTCGGCCGGCGCGCGCGGCCTGGCCGGCGCGACGGGACTGAGGCTCAGCGCGTCGAGCGTGGCGTGCACGTCGCCGCCGGACGGCAGCTCCAGGTCGACGTGTTCGGCGTCGAAGTCGTTCATCTCGAAGCTGGTGAGCATGCCGGCGCGGGTGTCGCCCTCGACGTCGACCGACTCCAGGTCCAGGCCCGCGTCCTCGGCGGGCAGCGCGCGATCGTTCATCTCCCGGGCGCTCGGGTAGACCGGCGTCGGCGCCGCGTGAACCGGGTCGTCGATGGGCAGGAGCACGTCGACCTGCGTGCCGGTGTTGCCGCCGCCGTTCTGCCAGAGGTCGCGCGCGAGCGAGTACAGCACCAGCACGTCGCGGTAGGCCGGCAGGTCGAACAGCTCGCTGGTGTCGTCGCGCTTGAACAGCAGCCCTTCGAGGATCGCCATCGCGTTGATCGGCGAGCGCCAGGCACCCTCCAGCAGCGCGATGGTGTCGGGATAGTCTTCCAGCGACCGGCCGGCCGACGGCCCCGTGTCCCAGTCGGGCGCGTAGGCGTTGAAGCGGCGGTTGAAGCGCGCGCGGGTGCGTTCGTAGGCGCTGCGGTCGCCTTGGCGCTTGTAGATCTCCAGCAGCTTCGTGTACGGCAGCGGGCTCTGGCCGCCGGCGCTGCGCAGGTGCGACATCAGCAGGTCGACCGCGGCGTCTTCCTGGCCGAGGGCGATGAAGAAATCGGCCTGCTGCTCCAGGTCGAGCAGCTCTTCCACCGACAGCTCGCGCGGCGTGGCCTCCTGTGCCATCGTCGCGGCCATGGCCTGGCGATCGAGCGGGCGCGTGGCGGCCGGATCGATCACCGGGATGCCGCGCGCATCGACGGCATCGTCCAGCCCGAGGTCGGCCAGGTCCTCGTGGTGGACTTCCAGCGCGGCCGCGGCCGCCGGCGCGCGCTCGCGCGGGACGACGTCCGGCGTGGCCGCCTCGGCGGGGGCGGGTTCGGGCGCCGCGGGCGGCAAGGCGCCCAGCTGCGATTGGTTGAACCAGTCGCTGTGCGCGATGCGGTTCTGCTGGCGCAGCCTCCACACCAGCGCGGCGATCGCGGCCAGCGCCACCGCGAGCAGGCCGAACAGCCAGGGCATCCAGTCGCCGCGCGATTGCGCCTCGGCGAGCCGGGCCTGCAGCCTGGCGGTCTGTTCGCGCTGCGCCTGCGAATCGCGCCTGGCGACCTGGACGCCCTGCTCCAGGGCCTTCAGGGCGCGCGTGTCGGGGTCGTCGAGGTCGGACAGGCCGATCGCGGCCCCGGAACTCGCGGACGGAGGCGGCATCAGCGGCTCCTCCATGTCGAGCTTCAGGTGCGGCACGCCCGGATCGAGCAGCAGGCGCGACACGTCGGCGGGCGGCGGCGCGGGCACGCGCGGCCCCGGCTTGCGGGCGCTCCCCGCATCGACGTGGCGCGCGGAGGGTGACGCCGCCGGCGGCGCGCCGAGGTCGTTGGCCAGCGCCATCGTCGGGCCCTTGCGCGCCACCTGCGGGCGCGGCGTGGCCATCGGGCCGGCGGAGGCAGCGGCGCGGCCGGCGCGCGCGCCTGTGGCCGAGGTCGCCGCGGGCGTCGTGTCGGCGACGTCGCCGGTCGCGACCGGCGCGGGGGCGGCGACCCGCGGCAACTGCGCCGCGGTGGTGCCCAGCGTCGGCGGGTCGGCGAACACCGAGAAACGGCGCGTGAATCGCCGTTCGCAACCCGCGCTGATCGCCACCTCGATGATCGGTTCGGCCACCGGCGCCGACGCGGTGATTCTCACGATCCAGGTGTTATCGGCGGCGCCGCGTTCCAGGTCGGTTCGAATCGCGGCGGGCGGCAACGGCGCCTCGCCGTAATAAACCTCGGTCGTCATGCAATCGGTGCCGAATCGCTCGCCCGGATCCACGTTGACGGGTACCGTGAATGTGAACGACTGCCCGAGTACCGCGTCCGAAACCGCGCGTCCGAAACCCAGCGCCCAGACCTGCTGGGATGCCAATGCGGTTGCGGCGAAAATGACGTGCGCGGTAAAGTCTTTTTTCATTCCTTTGGACGCCACAGATAACCCCGATCGACTCTATCACGATTGCTTACAGAAACTGTCGCGGGTGAGTCCGGCGAGAATGATGCACACGCTCGACATATGGTTAGCCGCACAATTCGTGAATATCTCCGGTTTCGCCAATTTCCGTATTCCACTCCAAGGCCGCCACGATGCCCAGTGAACTCCTGACGTCCCGCGAGGGCTCGACGCTGATTCTGACCCTCAGCGATCCAGCCACCCGCAACACATTGTCACCCCAGGCCTACTCGGCAGGTGTCGAGGCGCTGAACGTGGCGGAATCCGATGATTCGGTGCGCGCGGTCATCGTGCGCGGCGACGGCGAGCATTTCTGCGCGGGCGGCGACCTGAATCGAATCATCGGATTGCGCAAGACCGGCCCCGAAGCCCAGTCGGAATCGATCGCGCTGTTCCATCAATTGATCGAATCGCTGCGTGCATTCCCGAAACCCGTGATTGCCGCCGTGGAGGGTTTCGCCGCCGGCGGGGGAATGTCGCTGGCGCTGGCCTGCGACCTCATCGTGGCGGCTTCCGACGCGAAATTCGTCATGTCGTACGGCAAGGTGGGCCTGACGCCGGACGGCGGCGGTTCGTGGCATCTCGCCCGCATGCTGCCGCGCGCGGTGGCGCTCGAGATGCTGTGGCTGGCCGGCCCGATGAAGCCCGAGCGCCTGCGCGAGCTGGGCCTTGTCAACCGGGTGACAGACAAGGGCCAGGCCCTCGCCGAAGCTCTGGCACTCGCCGACAAGCTCGCCGCGATGGCCCCGAACGCCGTGGCCGGCGCCAAGGAACTGGTCGCGCGCGCGGCCTTGTCGCCGCTGGCCGAACACCTCGAGGCCGAGCGCCGGCAGTTCATCGTCAACCTGTTCCACGACAACGGCGACGAGGGCCTCAAGGCGTTCTTCGACAAGCGGCCGCCCGTCTTTCGCTGACCGCGGCGGGCGTCGCAGTCTTCAACGGAAAAACAACGGAACTCCCTTGCCCGCCGACCGCCCTGCCCCCACCGCCGCGTTTCCCGCCCGCCGTCGCCTCTACCTGATGCGCCACGGCTCGGTGGACTACTTCAGGCCCGACGGCACGCCCGTCCCCCCGCACACGGTGCCGCTCAACGAGGCCGGCCGCGCGCAGGCCGACGCCGCCGGCGCCGTGTTCGCGGCCGCCGGAGCGCGCTTCGACCGCGTCGTCGTGAGCGGGCTCGCGCGCACCGTCGAGACGGCGCAACGCGTGCTGGCCGCGGCCGGCCAGGACGTGGCCATCGCGCGCGATCCGCGCCTGGAGGAGATCCGTTCGGGCCGGCTCGACGCGATCGCCCCCGACCAGCTGCGCGCCGCGTTCACCGGCGTGTTCTCGGCGGCGGCCAACGTCGAATCGCTGCAGTTCCTGGGCGGCGAGACGGTGGGCGCGATGATGGACCGCTGCCTGCCGGCCTTCGACGAGCTGCTGGCCGACCCGTCGTGGACCTGCGCGCTGTGCGTGCTGCACGGCGGCATCAACCGCGCGCTGCTGGGCCACGCGCTCACCGGCGGGCGCGCGTTCCTCGGCCGGCTGGAACAGTCGCCGGCCTGCATCAACGTGCTGGACGTGGGCGACGGCGACATCGTCGTGCGCGGCACCAACCTCGCGCCCACGCAGTGGCTGCACCAACGCGAGCGCCTGACCACCATGGAGAAGCTGCTGGCGCAGTACCTGCGCGCGGGCGAACTTCCGGTCTGAATCCCGTTTGGGACGACAATTGCTGCATCGCAAGGCGCCCGCCGTCAGGGCGCGCTCAGCTGTCGCTCCAGGGACACCGAATGAACAACCCGATTCTTACAATCGAAGAACAGAACAACATCGACGCGGGCCCATGGTTCTCCACCCTTTCCGAAGAGCTGCGCGCCGCGATCCTGTCGCGTGCCGTGGTGCGTCGGCTGGCGGATGGCGCGCCGCTCGCCTCGCGCGGCGCGCCGGCCGAGGACTGGTGCGGCGTGGCCAAGGGCGCGGTGCGCGTGAGCTCGGTGTCGATGTCGGGCAAGCAGGTCTCGCTCACCTACGTGGAGCCGGGCACCTGGTTCGGCGACATCGCGCTGTTCGACGGCCTGCCGCGCACGCACGACGCCGACGCGCATGGCAGCACCACGCTGCTGTCGGTGCGCAAGGCCGACTTCAAGGACCTGCTGGCCCAGCACGTGGAGCTCTACGACGCGTTGCTGCGCCTGAACTGCCGGCGCCTGCGCATCATGTTCAACCTCGTCGAGGACCTGAACACGCGGCCGCTGTCCGCGCGCCTGGCCAAGAACATCCTGATGCTGGCCAAGGCCTACGGCATCAACCAGGGCGACGAGGTGCGCATCGGCCTGCAGCTGGCGCAGGAAGACCTGGCGCAGCTGGTGGGCGCGTCGCGCCAGCGCGTCAACCAGGAGCTGAAGGAGCTCGAGCGCGAAGGCGCGCTGCGCATCGAGCCCACGCGCATCGTCGTGCTGTCCCGCGAGAAGCTGGTCCACGCCGCCGAACGATAGAGTGCATCGGACAAATCTCCGATGCGGATGAACCAACAACGCATTGAGACAAGTCCGATGAACCAGACCGAACAGAACACGGGCACGCGTCCCGTCGCGGAGAGCCACCGATTCGACATCGGCGCGCTCGAGGCCTTTCTCGCGGAAAGGCTGCCGGGCTTCGCCGGCCCGTTGAGCGTCGAGCAGTTCAAGGGCGGCCAGTCCAACCCCACCTACAAGCTCGTCACGCCCTCGCGCTCCTACGTGATGCGCTCCAAGCCGGGCCCGGTGGCGAAGCTGCTGCCCTCGGCCCACGCCGTCGAGCGCGAGTACCGCGTGATGGACGCCCTTGCCGGCACCGGCGTGCCCGTGGCGAAGATGCACCTGCTGTGCGAGGACGAGTCGGTGATCGGCCGCGCCTTCTACGTGATGGAGTTCGTGCAGGGCCGCGTGCTGTGGGACCAGGGCCTGCCCGGCGCGACGCCCGCCGAGCGCGGCGCGATCTACGACGAGATGAACCGCGTCATCGCGGCGATGCACAACGTCGACGTGAACAAGGTCGGCCTGGCCGACTACGGCAAGCCGGGCAACTTCTTCGCGCGCCAGATCGGCCGCTGGACCAAGCAGTACCAGGCCTCGATCACCGAACCCATAGCGGCGATGGATCGCCTGATCGAATGGCTGCCCGCGCACATGCCGGCCAGCGCGATGGACGAGACGCAGGTGTCCGTCGTGCACGGCGACTACCGCATGGACAACCTCATCTTCCACCCGACCGAGCCGCGCGTGCTGGCGGTGCTCGACTGGGAGCTGTCCACGCTGGGCCACCCGCTGGGCGACTTCAGCTACCACTGCATGGCCTGGCACATCCCGCCGGGCACGTTCCGCGGCATCGCGGGCCTCGACCATGCGGCGCTGGGCATCCCGCCCGAGCGCGACTACGTGCGGCGCTACTGCGAACGCACCGGCCGCGGAGACCCCGACGCCCTGCTGGCCGACTGGAACTTCTACCTCGCGTACAACCTGTTCCGCCTCGCGGCCATCCTGCAAGGCATCGCCCGCCGCGTCGTCGACGGCACCGCCTCGAGCGCGCAGGCGCGCGCCACGGGCGCGGGCGCGCGACCGCTCGCCGAACTCGCCTGGCAATTCGCCCAAAAGGCCTGACATGGACTTCGCCTACTCCCCCCGCACCACCGAACTTCAGGGCCGCCTGCAGGCCTTCATCGCCGAGCACGTGCTGCCCGCCGAGCCGCGCTACCACGCCGAGATCGTGGCCAACACGGCCGCCGGCCGGCGCTGGACGCCGCTGCAGCTGATCGAGGATCTCAAGGTCAAGGCGCGCTCCGCCGGCCTCTGGAACCTGTTCCTGCCGAATGTGACAGCCCCGCTCGCTTCGCTCGCCGCCCCCGAGGGGCTCGGCGGCTCTCTCCGGAGCGGCCGAGCGCTCGCCGCCGATTGGGGTCCTGGCTTGTCCAACACGGACTACGCCCCGCTGGCCGAGATCATGGGCCGCACGCCCTGGGCCAGCGAGGTGTTCAACTGCTCGGCGCCCGACACCGGCAACATGGAGGTGCTGGTGCGCTACGGCACGCCCGAGCACCAGGCGCGCTGGCTGGAGCCGCTGCTCGAAGGAAAGATCCGCAGCGCGTTCGCGATGACCGAGCCGGCGGTGGCCTCGTCCGACGCCACCAACATCCAGGCGAGCATCGTGCGCGACGGCGACGAGTACGTGCTCAACGGCCGCAAGTGGTGGACGTCGGGCGCCGGCGACCCGCGCTGCGCCGTCTACATCTTCATGGGCAAGACCGACCCCGAGGCGCCCGCGCACTCGCAGCAGTCGATGATCCTGGTGCCGGCCGACGCCCCGGGCCTGAAGGTCCTGCGCCCGCTCACCGTGTTCGGCTACGACGACGCGCCGCACGGCCACATGGAGGTGGCGTTCGACGACGTGCGCGTGCCCGCCTCCAACATCCTGCTGGGCGAAGGCCGCGGCTTCGAGATCGCGCAGGGCCGGCTGGGCCCGGGGCGCATCCACCACTGCATGCGCCTGATCGGCCTGGCCGAGCGCGCGCTGGAGCTGATGTGCGAGCGCGCCGCGTCCCGCGTGGCGTTCGGCAGGCCGCTGTCGCACCAGACCGTCACGCAGGAGCGCATCGCCGAGGCGCGCTGTCAGATCGACATGGCGCGCCTGCTCACGCTCAAGGCGGCCTGGATGATGGACGTGGCGGGCAACAAGACCGCGAAGTCGGAGATCGCGATGATCAAGGTGGTGGCGCCCAACATGGCCTGCCGCGTCATCGACTGGGCGATGCAGGTGTTCGGCGCAATGGGCATGTCCGAGGATGCGCCGCTGGCGTACTTCTATACGGTGGCCCGTACCCTGCGCTTCGCCGACGGGCCCGACGAGGTGCACCGCAACTCGATCGCCAAGATCGAGCTCGCGAAGCAGAAGGCTCGGTAGCCTCCGCCCTTCAGGCTGTGGCGCAGGCGCCCTTCGGAGCGACCGGGCGGGCGCCTATGCACTCTTCCTGAGCGCCTGGCCCACCGACTCCGCCACGGCCACGCAGGTCTCCAGCATCTTCACGCCGGGCGTCGACGCCGACTGGCGGATCACCACCTGCCCGCGCGCCAGGCGCAGCAGGAACGGTTCGGCCGAGACGGCCTCGATGGGCATCGCCTCGGCCCGCTTCCTCAGCGCCTCCGACACCGGGCCCTGCAGCCAGTGCGACAGCCACAGCGTGTCGTTGGCGATCGCGCCGTAGCGGTCGCGCAGCGCCACGCCCATCTGGTTGGGGCTCAGCTTGGCATGCATCGCCAGCCAGCGCATCTCCTCGGGCGTCTGCTCGTCGAGCCGGGTCTGCACGTTGTCGGTGAACTGCGCGTAGACCTCGTGGTCGAGGCGGGCCAGCAGCGGCCGATCGAGCACCAGCGCCTGCACGTCCGAATTCAGCGCCACCTCGAAGCGGATCCGGAACTCGTGGCTGCTCATGAAGCTGCGCTGCGCCGGGCCCCATTCGATGCGCCAGCCCGCGTGGCGCGGGTTGTGGTCCATGGCCCAGCCGTCGTGCGCGATCGTGCGCTTGAGCGTCCAGTGATGGTCGCGGGCCCAGGCACCGAACTCCTCCCAGGCGGGGAGCGCCCCTCCCCATGTAAACCATCGTCGCACCGCTTCGAGCATGATGTTGTATTGTTGGCCCCTGGAGGCACCTGCCATGATCGAAGTGTATTCGTGGGCCACGCCGAACGGCCACAAGGTTCACATCATGCTCGAAGAATGCGGGCTCCCGTATCGCGTGCATGCCGTGGACATCGGCGCGGGCGACCAGTTCAAGCCCGACTTCCTCAAGATCAGCCCGAACAACAAGATCCCGGCCATCGTCGACCCCGACGGGCCCGACGGCAGGCCGATCAGCCTGTTCGAGTCCGGCGCGATCCTGCTGTACCTGGCCGGCAAGACCGGGCGCTTCCTGCCGGAGTCGACGAGCGCGCGCTACGAGGTGCTGCAGTGGCTCATGTTCCAGATGGGCGGCGTCGGGCCGATGCTGGGCCAGGCGCACCATTTCCGCATCTACGCGCCCGAGAAGATCGCCTACGCCGTCGACCGCTACACCAACGAGGCGCGCCGCCTGTACGGCGTGATGGACAAGCGCCTCGCGAGGTCGCGCTACATCGGCGGCAAGGACTACGGCATCGCCGACATGGCCATCTTCCCGTGGCTGCGTTCCTGGAAGAACCAGGGCATCTCGTGGGCCGAATTCCCGCACCTCAAGGGCTGGTTCGACGAGATCTCCGCACGGCCGGCGGTCATCCGCGGCGTGGACGTGCTGACCGGCCAGCGCCGACCGCTGGACGACGATCCGAAGGCGCGCGAGATGCTGTTCGGGCAGACGCAATACGCCCGCCGCTGAGCGCGCCCGATAGAATCGCGGGCTTCACTGCCCGTAGCTCAACTGGATAGAGCACCAGCCTTCTAAGCTGGGGGTCGGGGGTTCGAGTCCCTCCGGGCAGGCCATCTTGCAAGGGCGCGGCGAATGCGCGCCGCGGCGAAGCCAAAAAGTTCTCGGCTCCGGCCGCCAGGCGGCCCGCGCGAGGCGCTTCCGCCGCTGCCGGCGGTTAGAGTCTGCCTCGGTGCGCAGGACACGCGGTCCATGCGCAGGAGGCCCGCCCATGTTCCCGCACTGCCCCGTCTGCCCCTGCACGCCGCACAGCGCCCGGCGCCGCCGCTTCGCGGGCCGGCTCTTCACGGGCGCCTGCCTCTTGTCGAGCGGCACCCTGGCCCTCGCCGACGACGCCCTGCTCGATCCGGACAGCATCGGGGCGAGCCGCAGGTCGGCGGAGAAGAACGGCCTGCTGGGGACGTTGCCGGAGTCGGCGACACGGTCCGCCGCGGATCCGCGCGCGGCCGAGCGTTCCGGCGCCGACACGGGCTCGTCGATGGCCAGCAGCGTGGTGGCCGCGATCGACTCGCTCACCCTGTCGCTGTCCGGGCTCGTCGAGAAGGTGCGCCGGCTCGACGCGGAGGCGTCGCGGCTCGGCAGCGACATCTCGACGCTGAGCCACGAGATGGACAGCAAGCTCGAGGAGTACCGGCAAGGCCTGTTCTGCTCGGGCTGCGGCAAGACGAAGTCCGAGATCCTGGCCAAGGGCGAAACCTTCCCTCATCCGGGCCAGACCGTCATCAAGGCCACGCCGGAGCAGATCGCGGCCAAGCAGGCCGAGATGCAGGCGCCCATCGACCGCGCCGCCGGTGAACTGGATCGCAATCGGCGTACGCGCAGGAAGTCGATGGACGACCGCGACGAGGCACTGGGCCAGATCGATCCGGGGCTGTCGCTGTGGCGCACCGGCTTCTCGGCGGACGTCGACCAGATCGCGGCCGCCGAGATCCGCTCCGCCGCCGAGTGGGCGTCCCGACGCAAGCAGGTCGAGGCGCAGCGCGCAAGGCTGCGCGCGCTCCTGGCCCGTCCGGGGACGCCGGACGCGGCCCCCATCAAGGCGGAACTGGCGACCTGGGACGACATCGAGAAGCAGCTCGACGCCCAGCGCGCGCAGGCGCACCGGCGCTCCCAGGAGGCGCTGGCGCGGGCGGCGCGCGACGCGGCGCTGCAACGCAATCGGCTGGCGGAATTCCTGGCGCGCGACGGCGTTCGCGACGTGGTTTCGGCCACGGTGACGGTGCGGACCAACTCACCGATGTCCAGCCCCGACTCCCTCGGCCTGCGCTTTCGCATGGGCCGCTACGATGCCGCGGGCCACGACGAGATCCTGTCCGGCGTGCAGTCCTTCGTGATCCAGTTCAGGCGATCGGGCGGCGGACGCTGCACGGTCCCGTTCGGCGCCGCGGTCGACTGCGGCACCGACCTGTCCACCAACGCCCCCGATTCGGCCAACGGGGCGCTGCTCGACTAGGGCCCTCGCCTTTCCACCCCGATTTCCTGGAGACGATTTCCGTGATGCCCTTCAAATCGCCCGCGCGGCGTGCGTTCCTGGCCCTGCTCCTCATCCTGGCGTGGATGCCACCGGCCGGCGCGGCCACCGCGGTGGCCGACAACGCCGCACTCGTCGCCCGCGCGCACGACCAGATCAAGAACGAGAGATTCGTCGAAGGACTGGCCAGCGCCCGGGAGGCCGCGCGCAAGAACCCGCAGGACTACAAGGCGGCGTACTACGTCGCGCTGGCCAGCCTCGCGCTGGGCCGCTTCGACGACGCCGACATCGCGGTCGCACGTGCCCGTGCGCTGGCGCCCGACTCGGCGCGCGACAGCATCGACCACCTCCAGGCCAACATCAAGGCCCGGCGCGAGAGCCTGGGCACGCTGCAGGCCGCGGACGCGGCGCTTGCCGAAGGACTCGTGGGCAAGGCGGCGCGGCTGTACGACCAGGCCTGGAACGCCGACCGGGCCGATTCGCAGCCCGGGTTCAAGGCCGCCGATCTCTACGCGAACCGGCTGGGCCAGCCCGTCGACGCCGCGCGCATCCTGCGGGTGCTGGTCGCCGACCCGAAGACCAGCGGCGCGGCCGACGCCCAGCTGAGCCGGATCGCGACGCCGCTGCGCGAAGCCGCGGCCAAGAGCATCGCGCTCGGAGACCAGTCGCATGGCGAGCAGCGGCGCAAGCTCTACCGCGATGCGGTCGTGGCGGATCCCGACAGCATCGACGGCTACCAGAAGCTGGCCGCCGCCGCCGCGAAGGACGGCGATGGCGACGACCTGAAGTTGGCGCTGAAGGACATGTCGGCACGAGGACGGCTGGACCTGGCCCTCTTCAACGCGCCCGAGTTCGGACCGTGGCTCGCGGACAGCCGATTCCAGCAGTGGATGACCGACCTCGTCGGCGCTTCCACGCTGGCCAAGGTGCTCGAGGACGTGGCGGCGGAGAAGGAACGGCAGAAGGAGATCGCGGACGCGTGGGTGTGGAAGGACGACTCCTGGTACGACACCCGCAGCGAGCCCGAGAACCGGTCGCTGGAGCGTGAACAGGATCGCTGCGACGGACGGATAGAGCGCGTGAGCAGCCGCGTCAAGAGCGCCAAGTCGTTCGAGTGCGAATGCAGCTGGACGAATCATCCCGCCTACGGCGACTACCCGAGGTGCCGGTTGACCTGGACCGAGAACACCCTCCTTCACTGAACGGCTCGGTACATCCGGTCGCGGGCGCCCGTGCTCCAATGAGGGCCGCCCATTCCCGCCTCTCGATGCGGCGCCGCGAAGGAGTCTCTTGCCACCGACCGCACACAACTCGAAGTGCGCCATCAGCTGGAGCGCCGGCAAGGACTCCTGGCTCGCGCTCATGCGGGCCCGCGAGCAGGGCCTGCGCGTCGCCACCTTCGTGACGATGTGCGACGAGGACGGCGCCAGCAAGTCGCACGCGCTGCCTCCCGAGCTCGTCGAGGCGCAGGTGCGCGCCCTCGGCGGCACGCCGCTGTCGGTGCGCGTGCCGCCCGGCGAGTACGCGGCGCGGTTCGACGCCTGCCTGCGCGATCTCGCCGCCGCCGGCCACGTGCACATGATCTTCGGCGACATCGACCTGCAGGCGCATCGCGACTGGCTCGCGCCGGCCTGCGAGCGCGCGGGCCTGGTGCCGCTGTTTCCGCTGTGGGGCGAGTCGCGCGAAGCGCTCGCGCGCGAGCTCGTCGCGCGCGGCGTGCAGGCGCGCGTGGTGTGCGTGGACACGCGCCGGCTCGACGCGTCCTTCTGCGGCGCGCGCTACGACGCCGGCTTCCTCGCGCGCCTGCCTGCGGGCGTGTGCCCCTGTGGCGAGGACGGCGAGTTCCACACCTTCGTCTCGGGCGGCCCCGGCTTCGCGCACGCGCTGCCGGTGGTCGACGGCCCCCAGCGCCGCGTCGCCTCGCAGCCGCCGTTCGCGCCCACCGAGTTCGTGTTCCAGGCGCTGTCGCCGGCGCTGCCGTCATGACCCGTTTCGTGATGGTGTGGGGCACCTCCAGCGGCGCCGGCAAGAGCTGGCTCGCGACGGCGCTGTGCCGCGCGGCCGCGCGCCGCGGCACCCGCGTGCTGCCGTTCAAGGCGCAGAACATGAGCAACAACGCGCGCGTCGTCGCCGGCCTCGACGGCCTGGGCGCGGAGATCGGCGCCGCGCAGTATTTCCAGGCGCTGGCCGCGGGCGTCGAGCCCGGCGTCGACATGAACCCCGTGCTGCTCAAGCCCGAACGCGACACCGCGTCGCAGGTCGTGCTGCATGGCCGCGTCGATGCCGCGCTCGGCCGCATGGGCTGGCGCGAACGCAGCGCCACGCTGGCCGCCGCGGCGCGCGAGAGCCTGCAGCGTCTCGCCACCCGCTGCGACCTGGTCGTGATCGAGGGCGCCGGATCGCCCGCCGAGATCAACCTGGCGCCGCAGGACTTCGTCAACCTGGGCACCGCGCGCCAGGCCCGCGAACTCGGACGCCTCGACAGCCTGCTCGTCACCGACATCGACCGCGGCGGCGCGTTCGCGCACCTGTACGGCACCTGGGCACTGCTGCCGGCCGACCTGCGCGATTCGCTGCGCGGCTTCGTGCTCAACCGCTTCCGTGGCGACGCCTCGTTGCTGGCGCCCGGCCCGTCCGACCTGCAGGTCCTGACCGGCGTGCCGCTGGCCGGCGTGATCCCGATGACGCGCGACCACGGCCTGCCCGACGAGGACGGCCTGTTCGATGCCGGACGCCCGGACGCCGCCAAGGCCGGACGGCTGCGCATCGCCGTGCTGTGCCCGCCCCACCTCAGCAACCTCGACGAGTTCGAGCCGTTGCGCCGCATGCCCGGCGTGCAGCTCGCCTGGGTGCGTTCGCAGGCCGAGCTGCACGGCGCCGACTGGATCGTGCTGCCCGGCTCCAAGCAGGTCTCGGGCGACCTGGCCTGGCTGCGCCGCCAGGGACTCGACGCGGCGATCGCCCGCCACGCCGCCGAGGGACGCCCCGTACTGGGCATCTGCGGCGGCCTGCAGATGCTCGGCGAGGCACTGGTCGATCTCGACGGCCACGATGGCGAGGCCGGCTTCAACGGTCCCGGCCTGGGCCTGCTGCCGCTGGTCACGCGCTATGAACGCGACAAGCGCGTGCGCCGTACCTCGTTGCGCTTCGGGCCCACCGACGCGGCCTGGGCGCCGTGGGCGGGCGTCGGGGCCGAAGGCTACGAAATCCACTGCGGCGTCACCGTGCCGCATCCCGACCTGCCCGCCCCGAAGATCGCGTTGCGGGGCCAGGACGGCGAGGCCATCGGCTGGCAGCGCGGCAACGTGCTGGGCGTCTACGCGCACGGCCTGTTCGAGTCGCCCGCCCTGCTTCGCGCGATGTGGGGCGCGACCGCCCCGGCACTGGACGACAGCTTCGAACTGCTGGCCGATCTCGTCGAAAAACATCTCGACGGCGCCTTGCTGCATCGCCTGCTGGCCCCGCCGGGTTAGAATCCCATCCTTCGGGGCGTAGCGCAGCCTGGTAGCGCATCTGGTTTGGGACCAGAGGGTCGCACGTTCGAATCGTGTCGCCCCGACCATCTAAGCAATATGAAACAAGGCCTGCCCGGAGTATCTCCGCGCAGGCCTTGTTTCTGCCCGCGAGCCGGAGCCCGCGCCGGGTAGTCAGGCCGCCGCGCGCACCACGACGCTGCGCTGCCCGACGGCGACGACGTCGCCCGCGCGTACCTTGCGCCCGCGCCGCAGGTCGACCTCGCCGTTGACGGCCGCCCCACCCTGCTGGATCAGCGTCTTGGCCTCGCCGCCGCTGCCGGCCAGTCCGGCGGCCTTCAGCAATGCGTCCAGCGTGATGTGCTCGCCGCGCAGGTCGAAGGCGATGGGATCCATGGCGTCGGTCTCGGGTTTCCAGAAAGGACGGCAAGCGTATCCCATGTCGCGACGAACCGGCCCCGGAAAGAAAAGAGCCCGGCGCGCATGCGGCCGGGCTGAGACCGGCGACCAAAGAGGAGGGAGGGAGGAGGTGCGCCGCCGGAAACCGCAGTTTCGACCGGGATGCCGGCCGCGCGTGTAGGACAACGGCGCGCCGGCGTGCCCGGAAACATCTGTTGCCTCGCGGTCGAGCTGGGTCAGTTCGCCCGGCGAAGGGCCGCCTCGCGCAAGGCCGTCAGCGTCGTGCGGGACGTGCTCACATCCTCCGGCAGCAGCAGGTGCAGCAGCGTGGGCGCATCGGCCCGCATCGCGCGCCCGAAGGCCGCCTCGAACTGTCCGGTCGCCTCCACGCGTTCGGCGTGCCAGCCGTAGGCGCGCGCCAGCTGAACGAAATCGGGATTGGTGAGCGACGTGCCGCTCACGCGGGCCGGATAGTCGCGTTCCTGGTGCATGCGGATCGTGCCGTAGCTGCCGTTGTCGACCACCACGATCACCAGCTTGCCGGCGCCGCGCCCGGCCCCATGCGCGGTGGCGGTGGCCAGCTCCTGGCCGGTCATCAGGAAATCGCCGTCGCCGGCGATGGCGATGGCGGTGCGATGGGGAAACAGCAGGTTGGCGGCGATGGCGGCCGGCACGCCATAGCCCATCGCCCCGGCGGTGGGGGCGAGCTGGGTGCGGCCCTCGCGCTGCAGGCTCACGTACTGGTGGAAGCGGTGCAGCCAGCCGGCGTAGTTGCCGGCGCCGTTGGTGTAGACCGCGCCGGCCGGGGCCAGGGCCTCGATGGCCTTGACGACCACCGCCAGGTCCATCGGCTCGACCGGCGCGGCCTCCAGGTTGGCCAGGTACTCGGCGTGGGCCAGGGCGCCGGCGACCGGCGAGCGCGGCGTCGGCGGGTCGACCCCCTCCAGCGCGCAGCCGATGGCCGCCATCGAGCACTGCAGGGCGATGGCGGGCTGGTAGACGCGTCCGAGCTCCTCGGCGCCCGCATGGAAGTGCACCAGGGGCTGGCGCGGCGTCGGCGCCTCGATCAATGTGTAACCACCGGTGGTCATCTCGCCCAGCCGGACGCCCACCGCCAGGATCAGGTCCGACTCCCGGATGCGCCGGGCCAGCGCCGGGTTGATGCCGATGCCCACGTCGCCGGCGTAGAGGCGGTGGCGGTTGTCGAAGACGTCCTGGAAGCGGAAGGCGCAGCCGACCGGGATCTCCCAGTCCTCGGCGAAGCGCTCGAAGTCGCAGGCCGAGTCGGCCGTCCAGCCGCTGCCGCCGACGATGGCGAACGGGCGCTGCGAGTGGATCAGCAACTGCCGGAACTGCTCCACGGCCTGGGGATCCGGATGCGCGTGGGCCGGCACGACGAGGGGCAGCGCCGGGGCCGCGGTGGACGTGGAGAGCATGTCCTCCGGCAGGGCCAGCACCACCGGCCCGGGGCGGCCCTGCATGGCCGTGCGGAAGGCGCGCGCCACGTACTCCGGCAGGCGGTCGGCCGAGTGCACCTCGCCCACCCACTTGGCCAGGCCCAGCGTGCCGGGGCCGAACATCTGCCGGTAGTCGATCTCCTGGAACGCCTCGCGGTCGCGCTGGTCGGCGGCCACCTGGCCCACCAGCAGGATCAGGGGCGTCGAGTCCTGGAAGGCGACGTGCACGCCGATGCTGGCGTTGGTGGCGCCCGGCCCGCGCGTGACGAAGCACACTCCGGGACGCCCCGTGAGCTTGCCGTGCGCCTCGGCCATGAACGCCGCCGCGCCCTCGTGGCGGCAGGCCACGAAGCGGATGCGCTCGCGGTGCTCGTGGAAGCCGTCGAGCGCCGCCAGGAAGCTCTCGCCGGGCACGCCGAACACCGTGTCCACGCCTTGGGCGACCAGGGCCTCCACCAGGGCATGGCCGGCGAGGCGTGCGGGAACCGCGGACGCGGGTTGGGACATGGCGGCACCGGTGGCATTCGTTGGGGAGACGCGATGGTAGCCGGGCGCCGCACCCGCCCGCGGGTACGTCCGTTGCCGCATCGGAGGAAAGCGCCCCCAAGAATGAAAAATGCGCCGGCGACAAGGAAGTCACATCCTTAAACAACTTGAATTCAGCCGCCCAACACTCTCCGAGTAAGCTCATCCTCATGTCGCGTCCGTCCGTACTCCCCTTCCCGGCTCCGCTGCGCAAGCTGCGGGCGCAGCTCGCGCCGTTGGTGCTGCCAAGCAAGGAACGGTCGGGCCCGGCGTCGATGTTCGACTCCGCCGGGGCGCTGGGCGTCACCGTCGAAGTGCCGGAGAGCGAGCAAGGCGCGCTGGCCCTGCACGCCCACCTCGCGTCGTCGCCCGAGGTCAGCTCCATGCTGGTCATCGATCCGGCCGGCGTGTGGGCGCACGGCATGATGCAGACGCTGTCCGACGCCACCGGATCGCCGGTCGATCGCCTGCGCGTGCACTCGCGCGGCGGCCTGCAGATCCGCGCCGTCGTCGACGAGACGCTGTTGCCTGCCGGCAACGGCCCGCACCGCCTGGTGCGCTGCCTGCATGGCGACGCCAAGCCCGTCGACCGCCGCGCCATCTTCGGCGCGCTGCTGTCGCATTCCCAGATCTGCTCCGTGCTGGTGGGCCCCATGGCCAGCCACGAGGCGGTGACGCTCATCGAGGAGATGCACCGCCTGGCGCTGCAGCCGTTCGCGGCCTCCACCCGCTGGCTGTTCTACCTGGCGGCGGAGCACCGCGGCCTGGAAGACCTCATCGAGGGCCGCGACTGGCCGGTGCCGCCCACCCTGCTGTACGCGCGCCCGCTCACGCGCTCGGTCACCAACGTCTGGAACCAGCTCTACGAGGCCTGGATCGGCGGGTGAGGCCCTGAGCAACGAGGTAGTTCCTGCCTTGGGCTACGATGGCATGCCGCCTTCCCGGCGGATGCAGCCATGACACAAGCCACGTACGAATACTCCCTCCAGGACGCCTCCGGCGCCACCTGCACCGCCAACGCCTGGGCCAAGGTGATGCCCACCCCGGGCCCCGACGAACGAACCCGCCTCAAGGCCCGCGCCAGGGAGCTGCTCCGGCAGCACGACGCGACGCTGGTCGCCCACTACTACGTGGACGGCGACCTGCAGGACCTGGCCCTCGAGACCGGCGGCTGCGTCGCCGATTCCCTCGAGATGGCCCGCTTCGGCCGCAACGCCCCGCAGCAGACCCTGGTGGTGGCCGGCGTGCGCTTCATGGGCGAGACGTCGAAGATCCTGTCGCCGGGCAAGCGCGTCCTGATGCCCGACCTCGACGCCACCTGCTCGCTCGATCTCGGCTGCCCGGCCGAGGACTTCGCCGCCTTCTGCGACGCCCATCCCGATCGCACCGTCGTCGTCTACGCCAACACGAGCGCCGCCGTGAAGGCGCGCGCCGACTGGATGGTGACCAGTTCCTGCGCGCTGGCCGTGGTCAACCACCTGAAGGCCCAGGGCAAGAAGATCCTGTGGGCACCCGACCGCCACCTGGGCCGCTACATCCAGGAAGAGACCGGCGCCGACATGCTGCTGTGGAACGGCGCGTGCATCGTGCACGACGAGTTCAAGGGCCTGGAGCTGGAGCTTCTCAAGGAACGGCATCCGCACGCGATGATCCTCGTGCACCCCGAGTCGCCGAAGGGCGTCGTGCAGATGGCCGACGTCGTCGGCTCCACCTCGCAGATGCTGGACGCCGTCGTCAAGGGCAGCGCGCAGGAATACATCGTCGCCACCGACAACGGCATCCTGCACCGCATGCGCCAGCTGGCGCCGGGCAAGACGCTGATCGAGGCGCCCACGGCCGGCAACTCGGCAACCTGCAAGAGCTGCGCGCATTGCCCGTGGATGGCGATGAACAGCCTGCAGGGCCTCATTGACTGCCTGGAGAACGGCACCGGCGCCATCGAGGTGGCCGAGCCCACCCGCGCCGATGCGCTGGGCTGCATCCAGCGCATGCTGGACTTCGTCGCGGCCAACCCCGCCGCGATCACGAAGCCCGCGAAGGACAAGAACGACCCCATCGCCGGCTTCGTGCCGGGCATCGGGGCCGCATGACCACCACAAGCCGGACCGGGCCGCGCGCCCGCGCACCGGCATCGGAGACAAACGATGTTCGACCACGACGAGACCCTGGCCGAGGCGCGCGCGCGCAACGTCCGTGACGCCCTGTTCGAGGACATGGGCCGACAGGACTGGACCGGCCTGCTGATTCCCGCCGACAAGCGCGTGCGCGCGGTGGTGCGCGTGCGCGAGAGCGCGATCCTGTGCGGGCGCGACTGGTTCTGCTCCTGCCTGTCCACGCTCGACCCCACCAACCGCATCGACTGGAAGTACGGCGAAGGCGCCACGATGAGCGCCGACACCGACGTCTGCCACATCGACGCCAACGCGCGCGCCCTCCTCAGCGCCGAGCGGCCCGCCCTGAACTTCCTGCAACTGCTGTCGGGCACGGCCACCGTCACGCGCCGCCACGTGGAGGCCATCGACGGCGCCGCCACCAGCCCGCGCGGCTGCGCGGTGCTCGACACCCGCAAGACGCTGCCGGGGCTGCGCCAGGCGCAGAAGTACGCCGTGCGCGTGGGCGGCGGGCGCAACCAGCGCCTGGCGCTGTGGCACGGCATCCTGATCAAGGAAAACCACATCGCCGCGGCCGGCGGCATCAATCAGGTGATGGCCCAGGCGCTGGCGCTCAACGCGGGCGTGGACATCCAGATCGAGGTGGAGTCGCTGGCCCAGCTGCGCGAGGCGCTGGCCGCCGGCGCCACCAGCGTGCTGCTGGACAACTTCACGCTGGCCGACATGCGCGCGGCCGTGAAGATCGCCGCCGGCGGCGCGATGCTGGAGGTCTCGGGCGGCGTCACGCTGTCGGCACTGCGCGACATCGCGGCCACCGGCGTCGACCGCGTGTCGATCGGCAAGCTGACCAAGGACGTGGTGGCCACCGATTTCTCGATGCGGGTGCTCGATTGACCCTTCGCGCCACTTTGGAAACGATCCATTCCAAAATGGCAGCATGCATGAATCCACCCTCGCCGACACCCGGACCCGCGGTCGCCCGCGCGAGTTCGATGTCGCCGACGCGCTGGACAAGGCCGTGCGCGTGTTCTGCGAGCGCGGCTACCACGCCACCTCCATCGGCGACCTGACCGAGGCCACGGGGCTGGCCTCCGGCAGCCTCTACAAGGCCTTCAAGGACAAGCGCGGCCTCTACGTGGCGGCGCTGACGCACTACAAGGAGTTGCGCGACGCCGAGCTGCGGGCCGCGCTGGCACCCGCGCGCACGGGCCGGGAACGCGTCCGCGCGGCCCTGCTGCACTACGCCGAGTCCTCGCACGGCGAGCGCGGGCGCATCGGCTGCCTGGTCATCAACAGCGCCACCGAGCTGGCCACGTTCGACGCCGAGCTGGGCCGCTGGGTGGCCGGCTCGCTGCGCCGCAACGAGACGCTGCTGTCCGGGCTGCTGCGCGAGGGCATCGCCGACGGCTCGGTGCCGCCGCACGTCGACCCCGCCGTCACCGGCCGGCTGCTCCTGTGCGTGATCCAGGGCATGCGCGTCGTGGGCAAGACCGGCACGACCCGCAAGGACACGCTCGCCCTGGTGGACGTCGCCCTGAAGACACTGGCCTGATCATTTTGCCAATTTTGGACATATTCATTTCCCAATTCGGACGGACATCGTGACCCCCACCGCCTCCACCGCCTCCACCGCCTCCACCGCCTCCACCGCCTCCACCGCCTCCACCGCCGCAGCCGCCCCGCGCGGCGCCTCCACGGCGACCACGCTGCTGCTGGCCGCCGCCTGCGGCCTCATCGTGGCCAACCTGTACTACGCGCAGCCCCTGGCAGGTCCGATCGGCGCCTCGCTGGGCCTGTCGCCGGGCGCCACCGGCCTGATCGTGACCCTCACGCAGATCGGCTACGGCATCGGCCTGCTGTTCATCGTGCCGCTGGGCGACCTCGTCGAAACGCGCCGGCTGGTGTGCGGCTTGATCGGGCTGGCCGCGCTGGCGCTGATGGGCGCGGCGCTGTCCACGCGGCCCGCGCCCTTTCTCGCCGCCGTGCTGGCCATCGGTCTCGTCTCGGTGGCCGCACAGGTGCTGGTGCCCTACGCGGCGCACCTGGCCCCGCCCGAGCACCGTGGCCGTATGGTCGGCAACGTGATGAGCGGCCTGCTGATGGGCATCATGCTGGCCCGCCCGGTGGCCAGCTTCATCGCGCAGACCGCGTCCTGGCACCTGGTCTTCTGGCTGTCGGCGGCGGCCATGGTGATCCTCGGCGCCGTGCTGGGCGTGGCGCTGCCGCCGCGGCGCCCGTCCGCCGCCCTGCCCTACGGCCGGCTGCTGGCGTCGATGGGCCATCTGGCGCGCACCAGCCTCGTGCTGCGCCGCCGCGCGCTGTACCACGCCGCGATGTTCGGCGCCTTCAGCGTGTTCTGGACCACGGCGCCGCTGCGCCTCGCGCGCGAGTTCGGCCTCACGCAGACCGGCATCGCCCTGTTCGCGCTGGCGGGCGTGGCCGGCGCCATCGCCTCGCCGATCGCGGGCCGGCTCGCCGACGCGGGCCACGGGCGCGTCGCCACCTTCCTGGCGATGGGCTGCGCCATCGCCGCCTTCGCGTTGAGCCGCGTCGGCGCCGCCGGCTCCACGACGGGCCTGGCCGCGCTGACGGCCGCGGGCATCGTGCTCGACTTCGGCGTCACCACCAACCTCGTCGTCGGGCAACGCGCGATCTTCGCGCTCGGCGACGACGTGCGCAGCCGCCTCAACGGCCTGTACATGGCCACGTTCTTCGGGGGTGGCGCACTCGGCTCGGCCTTCGGGGGGCTGGCCTTCGCGCAGGCCGGCTGGCCCGGTGCCGCGTGGCTGGGCGCGGCCCTGCCAGCCGCCGCGCTGGCCTACGCCGCCACTGAGCGCGCGCCCGGCTGAGGTCCGAGGCACTTTGTCGCACTCTTGCGACCCACGGATCGCCGCCGGCGGGGCACACTGCGCAGATCGCTGCCGGCGCGCCGGCGCCTCCGGACTCGACCATGGACATCGCCTCGATCCACAACAACCACGAGAACGCCGTCTTCACCTGCGTGCAGGAGATGGCCGAGCACTTCCCGCACATCCAGGCCAACCCAGACATGCTGGCCGATATCGCCTGCGTGGCCCTGAACCGCCTGCCCCCGCGCTACATCCGCCACGACGTCGACTTCGCGTTCTTCCAGACCGATCGCGAGCGCACGGAGACCGAGCGCTCCATCTCCGAGGCCGTCGAGTTCGCGTTCGGCTTCGTGCAGGCGCGAAACGCGATGCGCGCGCGGGCCTGACGGCGCGCTGACTCGCCATCCCGCGCGCGGGAGCCCGCTCAGCTGGCCGAGCGCAGCCTGGCCTGCAGGAAGCCGCCCACGCGCTGCTCGTAGTCCGGACAGGCGAAGGCATACAGGTCCACATGCGCCGCCCCCGGCACGATCCAGAGCGTCTTGTCGGCCGCGCCCGCGGCCGCGTAGAGGCGCTCGGTCTCGGCCAGTGTCGTATGGCGATCGACGGCGCCCGCGGCGATCACCAGTGGCGAGCGCAGGGCGGACAGTTGGTCGATGGGACGCAGTTGCGCCGTGGAAACCCCCAGGCGCCACGGCATCTGCCACAGCAACGCCGGCGCCAGCATCGCCGCGGGCGCGCACAGGTGCGCCGCGAGCCGGTCGGCCACCGCTTCCTCGATCGTCGGGTACATGGACTCCAGGACGACGGCCGCCGGTGCGGGATCGGGCCGCGCGAGCACCAGGGAGGCTGCGCCCAGCGACACGCCGATCGCGCCGATGCGCTCGCCCGGACAGCGCTGTGCCAGCCAGGCCAGCGCGGCCGCCGCGCCATGCGACTCGTTGGCGCCGAAGGTGATGCGAGGCGCGGGGCTCTCGCCGTGGGCGGGCAGGTCGATCGCGAGCGTGGCGATGCCCATGCGGTGCAGGAACAACGCGCGCGCCACCATCGCGTGCCGGCTGCCGCGCACCCCGTGAAGCAGCAGCACGGCCCCGCGTCCGGCCTGGCCCGGCGTGAACCAGCCCGCGACGAACGATCCGGTCGGGATGGGGATGCGCGCGGCCTGCGCCGGCAATTCCGGCGGAGGCTCACCGGCCGCGCGAAGCGCCGGACGCGTCATGGCGTCTCCGAGCACGAGCGCCCCGCCGGTGCCGGCCAGCAGGAGGCCGGCCCCCGTTGCCGCGCCAAGCGTGCGGCGTCTCACGCGCCCGCTCAGCCCGGTGCCCGGCTCGTCGCCGGCCGCGTCAGCACCGTCGGGAAACTCACCGGCAGCGTGCGCGGGAAGTCGCGGCTGAAGTGCAGGCCGCGGCTCTCGTGGCGGTTCAGCGCGGAGCGCACGATCAGCTCGGCGCAGACGACCAGGTTGCGCAGTTCCAGCAGGTCGCGCGTGACGCGGAAGTGGGCGTAGTACTCGTCGATCTCGGCCTTGAGCAGCTCGATGCGGTGCAGCGCGCGCTCCAGGCGCTTGGTGGTGCGCACGATGCCCACGTAGTTCCACATGAGCATGCGCAGCTCGTCCCAGTTGTGGGCGATGACCACCTGCTCGTCGGCGTCGTCCACCTGGCTCTCGTCCCATTCGGGCAGCGCCGGCGCGGGCCGCGGCTCGTCGGCCAGGATCGCGTCGGCGCAGGTGTGGCCGATGACCACGCATTCCAGCAGAGAGTTGCTGGCCAGGCGATTGGCGCCGTGCAGGCCCGTGTAGGTGGTCTCGCCCACGCCGAACAGGCCGGGGAGGTCCGAGCGGCCGCTCAGGTCGGTGACCATGCCGCCGCAGGTGTAGTGCGCGGCCGGCACCACGGGGATGGGCTGCTTCGCGATGTCGATGCCCAGCGACAGGCAGCGCGCGTGGATCGTGGGGAAGTGCTCCTTGAGGAAGTCCTCTCCCAGGTGCGTCGCGTCGAGCCACACGTGGTCGATGCCGTGCTTCTTCATCTCGAAGTCGATCGCGCGGGCGACGATGTCGCGCGGCGCGAGCTCGGCGCGCTCGTCGTGCGCGGGCATGAAGCGGGTTCCGTCCGGCAGCTTGAGCAACCCACCCTCGCCGCGCAGCGCCTCGGTGATCAGGAAGCTGCGCTCCTGCGGGTGGTACAGGCAGGTGGGATGGAACTGGATGAACTCCATGTTGGCCGCGCGGCAGCCCGCGCGCCAGGCCATCGCGATGCCGTCGCCGGTGGAGGTGTCGGGGTTGCTCGTGTAGCGGTAGACCTTGCCCACGCCGCCCGTCGCGAGCACGACGGCCGACGCGGCGATGGTCTCCACCTTGCGCGAGTCGATGTCGAGCGCGTAGACGCCGTAGACGCGCGGCAGCTCGTCGCGCTTCAGGTGGCGCGAGGTGATCAGGTCGACCGCGATCCAGCGCTCGCGCAGCGTGATCAGTTCGTGCGCCTGGGCCTGCGCGAGCAGCGACTCGTGGATCGCGCGGCCCGTGGCGTCGGCCGCATGGGCGATGCGGCGCACCGCGTGGCCGCCCTCGCGCGTGAGGTGCAGGCCCAGCGGGCCGTCGGCGTCGGCCGTGAACGGCACGCCGTTGTCCACCAGCCATTCCACGGCCTTGGCGCTGTTCTCGGCGATGAAGCGAGCGGTGTGCTCGTCGACGATGCCGGCGCCGGCGTCCTGCGTGTC
>Ga0210384_10000249_pt1 | contig 85571 bp, 69 predicted proteins | sample IncBWH2MmetaG_FD_160574 | JGI IMG/M metagenome (GOLD analysis project Ga0210384, IMG submission 160574) | Forest soil microbial communities from Barre Woods Harvard Forest LTER site, Petersham, Massachusetts, United States - Inc-BW-H-2-M | ecosystem: Environmental > Terrestrial > Soil >... | reverse complement strand
TCACGCAAAGCCTGGCCGAATCTCTGCTGCTCGCTCCGAATGGCGGCGCGGTCGCCGTGTGGGCTTCGTCCGGCTTCACCAGTGCGCCGCCACAGGCAACGCTGGATCAAGCCCTCCTCAACATTCTGAAAACCAACCCGTCCGTTCCCATCGGCAAGGCCGTTCTCGGAGCGAAAGCGGGGATGACCGACAACGATGTCCGCCGCACCTGGATTCTCTTCGGGGATCCCAGCATGCGCTTGCAGTTTGCGCGGCCGCCGGCTCCTTCTTCAAATCACTAGAGCATTTGTCCGGAGAGCTTCCGACCGGCAGCGCGAACTCTGCTCACTTCGCCGGTAATCCGGTGAAGCGAATCCCGGCGCTGTGGACCTTGTAGCGCATATTCAATCCAATCAAAAGAGCCGTCAGTGATTCGACGATTCGCGCGTTTTCCAGTTTTCCCCCGTTCACGGCGCGAGCACCGGGAATTTTCGCCGCCAACTCCGAGGCCGCCTGCTTGGCCTTTTCATCATCGCTGCAAATCAGAATGTCGCATTCCACAGGCTCATCGGTGCCCAGCAACTCCGCGCCAAGATTCTGAAATCCCGCCGCCAGACTCACTCCCGCAGGCAACAGCTCTTTCGTCTGTTCCGCCGCGGAGCCTTGCCAGACCCCCAGCATGCGCGTCGCCGCGCCGCCCACCGTGGCCGCCAGCGGGACCGTCGTATCAATGACAATCGTGCCCGGCTTCCAGACACTCTTCAGTTGCTTCAGCAGCGCCGCCTGCCCGGAGAAGGGAACTGTCAGCACAACGACTTCACATTGCGCCGCGGCGGCCGCATTATCCGTGCCCTCGATTTGCGCCGCGCCGCCGATGCGCTCGCGCAATTGCTTCGCCGTCTCAGCTGCCCGCTGCGCGTCGCGGGACCCAATCACGACGTGCTCCCCGGCTCGCGCCCAGCGATACGCGAGTCCCATGCCTTCAGGGCCGGTGCCTCCGAGTATTCCAATCTTGCGTGACATGATTCGTGCGCTCCTTGCTCGAAGTCTCTGGCTCGGCGATACTCCCGCTCTACGATTCTGAATTCCCCGCCAGCCACGGCTCGATTACTCTGCATCATCCACGTGGAGAAACGCAAAGATTGTCCGCCGTTCTACCGCGGATTCTCGTATTCGCGCCGGCCCGGCTCTTCGAATGTTGAAATGGCCTGCCGTCCTGCTTCGCGTCTGGTAGGATGGCCTTTAGCCATCGGGCCGTCCAGTAGACGCTCCAATGGCCATACTCAACCATGCCAACCCTCGAACCCAGTAACGAATCGCCCATGCTTGCCGCGCCGCCTCCGCTGCGGCCGGGAACTTTGGAAGCCGCCCGGCCGGAAACTCGCGATGCTCTCGATGCCGCTCTCGATGACCGGGAGCTCTCTTTCGAACAGGGATTGCAACTCGCGACCGCCGGGAACGCAGACCTCCGAGCCCTCGTTGAGGTTGCTGACAGTTTGCGCCTCGCCACCCTCGGTGAGGCCATCACCTACGTCGTCAACCGCAACATCAATTTTACAAACGTTTGTTTTGTCGGTTGCAGCTTCTGCGGTTTCAGCCGCGGGCCGGGAGCCCCCGACGCCTATTCCCACTCGCCCGAAGCTGTCGTTCGCAAAGCGCAGGAAGCCTGGGAGCGCGGCGCCACTGAAGTGTGCATTCAGGGTGGTCTTCCGCGCGATCTCGACGGATTCTTCTATCGCGATCTCCTTCGCGCCATCAAAAAAGCCATTCCCGGAATGCACATCCATGCCTTTTCGCCCATGGAGATTGCCTTCGGCGTCGAAAAAACCGGCATGCCTCTGCGCGACTATCTGCGCATGCTCAAGGACGAAGGTCTAGGAAGCATTCCCGGAACAGCGGCCGAAATCCTCGATGACCGCATCCGCCAGGAGTTGAGCCCCAACAAGCTTCCCGCCGCGCGCTGGGTGGAAATCATCACCACCGCGCACGAGTTAGGCATTCCCTCGACTTGCACCATGATGTACGGCCACGTGGAAGAACCCGAAGACTGGGTGCGGCACATTCTCCTGTTGCGTTCCATCCAGAAGCAGACCGGAGGCTTCACGGAGTTTGTTCCGCTCGGCTTCATCCACGAAAAGACACGTTTGTTCCGCCATGGCGGCGCCCGCCCGGGAGCCCGCTACGAAGATCATCTGCGCGTTCACGCACTGGCTCGCGTTTTGTTGCATGGCCAGATCCGGAATATTCAAGTTTCGTGGGTAAAACTAGGATTCGAAACCTCGCTCGCTTGCCTGAATGCCGGCGCCAACGACTTCAGCGGCACGTTGATGGAAGAGAGCATTTCCAAAGCGGCTGGCGCCACGTTTGGCGAGTACGTCGCTCCCGAAGAATTTCGCGCCATGATTCGTTCCATCGGCCGCGTGCCGGTGGAACGCAGCACCACGTATCGCGTTCGAAAGACGTTCGACAACGCGACGGCAGAACCAGCAACAATTCCCGCACGCTTTCAGCTCGCTCCAGCGGACAAGCATCTTCCGAGCGTCGAAGGAAGTTACTGAAGCGCCCAGGAACTCTATGCGTGCCCTACTCCTGCCCATCAAGGATCATCGCAACGCCAAGCAGCGTCTCGCCGGCGTACTCCGTCCGGAAGAGCGGCTGGCCTTGGCTCGCGAAATGATGGACGATGTGCTGACCGCTGTGAGAGGCGTGCGCCGCGCCGCGCGCATCTTCGTTGTGACCAACTACGAGCCGGCCATGCGCATCGCGGAATCCGCGGGCTGGGACGTTCTGGCCGAGGACGAACAGGTTTCCGAGAGCGCTTCTGTGGATGCCGCATCCCGGCTGTGCGCCGCGCAAGGCGTCACCGCGCTGCTCCGTCTTCCTCTCGATCTCCCCCTCGTGCAGGCCGCGGACATCGACGAACTTCTGGCGCTCGAATTTGCAGCGCCCGCCGCGATCATGGTTCCTTCGCGGGATGGCACGGGAACAAACGCACTTCTGCGCACGCCGCCAACTCTTTTTCCTTCGCAGTTTGGCAACGGCAGTTTCGCGAAGCACCATGCTCTGGCGCACGCCGCTGGCGCGCAAGTTTTGATTCAGCGCAATCCTCGGCTGGAGATGGACGTCGATGACGCCGACGATCTCGCCGCTCTTATGAAACAGGATTTGTCGGGCACAGCGACCGGTCGCTGGCTGGCCGCCAGCGGCGTCGGAGAACGCTTCAGTCCTCGCAGAGAGCGCGCCACGAGTGCTGACTAGGCAGGCTGCTGATGTCGCTCCTTCGAGGCGGCCATGATCGTTCTGGTGATGGGAACGACCGGGTCTGGCAAGACCACCGTCGGAACTCTGCTCGCGCAGCGCCTGGGCTGGGAATTTTCCGATGGCGACAGCTTCCACTCCCCCGCAAATATTGAAAAAATGAGGCGTGGCATTCCCTTAACCGACGAAGATCGTTTTCCCTGGCTCGAAGCCATTCACCATCAAATGCTCACCTGGAACGCTCAAGGACGAAACGGCGTGATGGCATGCTCGGCGTTGAAACAGAGCTACCGCGATCATCTCCTGACCGGCACCGACGCAAAGCTGGTTTATCTCTGTGGAAGCTACGATTTGTTTTTGCAGCGTCTGCATTCCCGCAAAGGACATTTCGCCGACGAGCGTTTGCTTGGCAGCCAGTTCGCGACTCTTGAAGAGCCCAGCGATAGCATCACTATCGATGCGACCCACTCGCCCGAGGAAATGGTCGACGAGATTTGCACGCGGCTCGCCATTGAGTAGAATCGTGCTCCCTGCGAAGGCAAATTTCGCTCAACCATGACCACACCGCACAACACAGTGACCACCCGGCGCCTTCGCCTCGGCATGGTCGGTGGCGGTCCCGATTCCTTCATCGGTCCTATCCATCGCATTGCGGCTCGCCTAGACGATCATTTCGAGCTTGTCGCCGCCGCGTTATCTTCGAATTCGGCACGTGGCCGCGCCGCCGCAATAGAGCTGCACATCGCTCCGGGTCGTGCATACGACACATTTGAAAAAATGGCGGCCGCCGAGTCCGCGCGAGCCGACGGCATCGATGCCGTCTCCATCGTCACGCCAAATCATTTGCATTACGCGGTAGCGAAAGCATTTCTGAACGCCGGGATTCACGTGATTTGCGACAAGCCGCTCGCCACCAGCGTGGAAGACTCTCTCGACCTCGCCCAAATCGTGCGCCGCACCGGACTTGTTTTTGGTCTCACGCACAATTACACCGGATATCCCATGGTGCGGCAGGCCCGCGAGATGGTCGCGGAGGGACAGTTGGGCGTTCTTCGTGTCGTTCAAGTGGAATATGCTCAAGACTGGCTGGCCACGCCGGTCGAGAACACTGTCCAAAAACAGGCCGCTTGGCGAACCGACCCCGCGCAAAGCGGCCCTGCGGGAAGTCTCGGTGACATTGGTACCCACGCTTACAATTTGCTGTGTTTCGTAACCGGCTTGCACTGCCGCCAGCTCGCCGCCGATGTCTCGATCTTCGTCCCGGGCCGGCGCCTCGACGACAATGCGCAAATGCTTCTGCGTTTCGAAGAAGGCGCTCGCGGAATGCTGTGGGCCAGTCAGGTCGCCACAGGCAACAACAATAATCTGCGCATCCGCATCTATGGTGAGAAAGCCGGCCTCGAATGGAAGCAGGAAGAACCGAACAGCCTCTCGTTCACGCCTCTGGGCAAACCGCCGGTTCGCATTCACCGTGCAGGTCCGGCCGCCAATCCCGCGGCCACTTACGCCAGCCGTTTGCCCGCCGGGCATCCAGAAGGCTATTTGGAAGCGTTTGCTCAGATCTATTCTGATCTTGCGGAACAAATCTCCGCGCGGATTGCTGGGCGAGCTCCCGCGCCGGCCTCTTTGCTCGTCCCCACTGTGGAAGATGGAGTTGCCGGTATGCAGTTTATTTCCGCAGCGCTCGACTCCTCAAAGAAAAACTCGGCGTGGGTCGATTTGCCCCGGTCATCTTGAACGCTGCGCTAGAAATGCAGCTTCGCGAGATACTCGTAGCTGATGCGAATGCTTTCAAACGGCGAAGCTGGCTCATCATGCTCCACAATGTAATGTTCGATTCCCGCCTCGTCCGAATCCGCGAAGATACGCTTCCAATCGATCGCGCCGCTGCCGACCTCCGTCATGTGATGATCCTTTGTGATGTCCTTGACGTGCACCAACGGAAAGCGCCCCGGATAGCGGTGGAAATAGGCCAGCGGGTCTTGCCCCCCTTCTGTAATCCAGCACAGATCCATCTCCATTTTCACCAAATGGGGATCCGTCTCCGCGAGCAGAAAATCGTACGGCAACTTTTCGCCCAAGGATTTCTCCGGCTGAAACTCAAAAGTGTGATTGTGGTACCCAAATTGGATTCCCGCCTTCTGGCTGGCCTCTCCGGCGCGCTGGAAGAGCTCGGCTGCGCGTTTCCAACCATCCGGCAGCGCGCGCTGTTTTTCGTCTATATCGGAGCAAATGAGATACTTGTGGCCCAAGGCGTGCCCGCGCTCGATGCTTTGGTGCCATCTTTTTTCAACCACAGAATAGTCGACGTGTGCCGAAGGCGCGGTGAGTCCCTGCTGGTCGAGCATGGCCCGAACGGCTTTCGGAGGCTTGTCAAAATCTCCCGCAAACTCCACTTCGCGATATCCAATCGCAGCAACTTTGGCAAGCGTGCCTTCCACGTCTTTCTGGAGCGCGTCGCGGACCGTATACAATTGCAAGCCTATCGTTTTTAGTGTCCGTGCCTCGGCAATGCCATCGAACGTCAGAGGGAACACGGACGCGGCTACTGCTCTTGTAAGGAAAGTTCGGCGATTCACGATGCGACTGCTCCTTGATTGGGGTCTATCCACAAATCGACCACGCAGGGTACCATCCTGTGGCGGGGAAATCTAAGGCGTAAATCTAAGGGCGATGGAGACTCATGACCGAGCGTGTGCTTGTCACCGGCGGTGCGGGATACATCGGAGGCATCGTAGCATCGCAACTTCTCGAAAAAGGGTACGAAGTCACCGTCTTGGACAATCTTTCGCACGGCAGGCGGAACGCCGTGCCTGTCGGTGCGAATTTTGTGGAAGGAGATGTTGGCGATCGCGCTGCGCTGGACCTGCTCTTCGACAGCCAAAAGTTCGCCGGAGTCATGCATTTCGCCGCGCTGATCGAAGCCGGCGAATCGATGAAGGTTCCCGAGCGCTACTTCCGCAACAATACGGCCAACACGCTGACCCTCCTGGAAGTTGTGCTCGCTCACCGCGTTTCGCGAATGGTGTTTTCATCGACCGCGGCTCTGTATGGTGATCCGGAGAGAACTCCCATCGAGGAAGACGACACGCTTCGTCCTACGAATGCCTACGGCGAATCAAAACTTCTCGTCGAGCAAATGCTGGCTTGGTTTCATCGCATCCACGGTCTGCGCTATGCCAGCTTGCGATATTTCAATGCGGCCGGGGCGTCAGGTGTTCGTGGGGAAGATCACCGGCCGGAGTCACATTTGATTCCCATCGCGCTGGAAGTCGCCCTCGGTAAGCGCAAAGAGCTTTCTATTTTCGGTGCCGATTATCCGACGCCGGATGGCACGTGCGTGCGCGACTACATCCATGTCGCGGATTTGGGTTCCGCCCATCTTTTGGCCTTCGAAGCTTTGAATACTAAAGATAAATTAATATACAACTTGGGAAACGGTCGCGGCTTCAGCGTTCGCGAAGTTATCGAGACCGTTTGTCGTGTAACCGGCCACGCCATCCCAGCCAGGGAAACGCCACGCCGGCCCGGCGATCCCGCAGTCCTCGTGGCAAGTTCGGAGAAAATCCGGAGCGAACTGCATTGGAAACCGCGGTATTCCGGTCTGGACGAAATTGTGAAGAGCGCCTGGGAGTGGCGCTGTGCGCATCCCGATGGATACGGCAAGTAGAATTTTGGCGCGGAGGAATTCGTTATTGGCCAATTGGCGCGTGCTTCCATCTTGCAGGGCAGGGATTTCTTTTGATAACACGGAACAAAACGATTCCCGCTGCCATCGCCCGCGCTGGTGTATCTTCGAAGGAAGGGGAATAAGCGCGCGAACGCACCATGAAAAAGTTACGATTCCTGATTTCTCTCACCACCAACGACAACGATTATCAACAGGAACAGGCTGACTCCGCCGAACAGATGGCCCGCAAGCTCGGCGTTGAATTGCAGATCGTCTATGCGGACAACGACGCCATTACGCAAAGCACGCAAATCTTGAAAGTCATTCAGTCACCCGCTCCCTCGCGGCCCGATGCCATCGCCTTTGAGCCCGTCGGCGGCACTGCACTTCCCCAGGTGGCGCGTGCGGCGGTGAACGCCGGAATCGGCTGGGCCATCTTGAATCGCGATGCAGATTACATCGCGGACCTCCGCAAGGCTTCTGCCGTCCCCGTCTTTGCCGTGAGTTCCGACCACGTCGAGATTGGCCGCATTCAAGGGCGGCAATTCGCCGCGTTGCTGCCCAAAGGCGGTTCGATCCTTTATATACAAGGGCCGTCGGAAAACTCCGCGGCAAAAGAACGCACTTTTGGCATGCAGGAAACCAAGCCAAGCAATCTGCAAATCGTCATGCTGAAAGGACAGTGGACCGAAGATAGCGCGCAGCGTGCCGTTCGCTCGTGGTTGAAACTTACCACTTCCCAGAAAACCCAGATCGATTTGATAGCCGCCCAAGACGATTCCATGGCCATCGGCGCGCGCAAAGCCTTTCAAGAATTGACAAACGAAGGAGAGCGGGAGCGCTGGCTCAAATTGCCGTTCACGGGTTGCGATGGCCTGCCCAAGACAGGCCAATCCTGGGTGCGCAGCGGGCTGCTCACCGCCACCGTGTTTGTCCCGCCGAACACGGGGCAGGCGATCGACATGCTCTTCCAGTCGTTGCAAAACAAAAAGCAGCTGCCGGAACGTGCGTTGACGGTGCCCGTGTCCATCCCCGCATTGAGTGAGCTGTCTTTCCGAAGACCCTAGAATTATCTGCCGAATAATCAGGAGATTTGCAGAGCGCTGCCTGGCTTTCGCGTCTCCATTTTCACGACTCCGTTCAAAACTTCATTAGCTAGATATCCTTCCCGCGCCGGGCCGCGGATGAGCGTATAATTTCGCGGAATCTCAACGATGCAGAGCCGTCACAGTTTTTCTGGAGGAGACCCTGATGAGGAAGCGGATCGTCAATGCAGGCATTGGCCGTAGAGAATTTCTCGCCGCAACGGGGGGAGGAATTTTTGCCGCGACTCTGCCTGGCGCTGGCAAAGCGGCGGAAGCGCTGGCCGAAACGCGGCCTTCGATGAATCGCTTTGGTGAAAATACCGCCGGCTCTTTGCGGAAAATTCCCATCGGAGTATTTGACCCTGTATATGAAAAACTTTCGATGGATGAGATGCTCGAAAAAGTCAGCGCTTTGGGTCTCGAAGCCATGGAAATTGGCACTGGCGGGTCTCCCGGGGCGCACCATTGTCCTGTGGACGATTTGCTGGCCGACCCGGCCAAGCTGAAAGCCTGGAAGAAAAAATTTGAAGACCGCGGCATACGCGTCGCTACCCTGAGTTGTCACGGCAATCCCATTCATCCGGACGCCAGCCATGCCGCGCGGGACGCGGAAACATTCAGGAAAACCGTGCTGCTCGCGGAAAGACTCGATGTTTCGGTGATCGTGGGTTTTTCCGGATGCCCCGGCGGTTCGCCCACGGAGACGCAGCCCAACTGGGTAGCTTATCGCTGGCCCACCGAATGTGCGCAGATTCTCGATTGGCAATGGAAAGAAAGAGTGGTTCCGTACTGGAGGGAAGCGGCGAAATTCGCCCGCCAGCATGGCATACACAAACTGGCGTTTGAAATGCATCCGAACTTCGTCGTATACAACCCCAAAACGCTTCTGCAACTGCGTGAGGCCGTCGGGGAAGAAATCGGGGCGAATTGCGATTTGAGCCACCTGTTTTGGCAGGGATGCGATCCCGTCGAGGTCATCCATTTTCTCGGCAGGCAGGGAGCTATTTTTCACGCGCACATGAAAGACACCGTGCTTTATCCGGACAATGTGGCTAAGTACGGTGTCCTGAACTTTGCGTTTGCCACCAGCGAACTGGATTCCGCTTCGGCAATTTTTCGCGCGGTGGGATACGGCCACGGCGCGAATCAGTGGAAAGCGATTGTGAAAGCTTACATGGACGTCGGCTACGACGGCATCCTCAGCATTGAGAATGAAGATCCGATTCTGCCGGGCGAAGTGGGCGTCGAGCGCGCTGCATACGTTTTGAAAAACGTGCGGCAAGAATTGCTCGAGGGCCGGTAAACGAAAATGGCGCAAATCAAGCGCACACCGCCGAAATACGATGTCTGCGTCATCGGTTCCGGTGCCGGCGGCGGAATGGCCGCAAAAATCCTTACGGAGGGTGGCCTGAGCGTCGTGCTGCTCGAAGCCGGACCTCCTGTGAATCCCGAGAAAGATTTCAAGATGTTCACCTGGCCTTACGAATTGGCCCACCGTGGCGCGGGAGTGGGTGGGCATGCTCGCGAAAATTTTGGAGAGTTCCTTGCGCCGAACGGTGCGTGGACCATCGAAGGCGAGCCGTATACTTCCGCGCCCGGCTCAAACTTTCAGTGGTTTCGGTCGCGCATCGTCGGTGGACGCACCAATCATTGGGGTCGTATCGCGCTGCGATTCTCGCCCATCGATTTTAAGTCTGGAACGCGCGACGGTCTCGGCGATGACTGGCCGATTACCTACGAGGATCTCTCGCCCTATTACGACAAGGTGGAATCCTACATCGGCGTGTTTGGCACGAAAGAAAATATCTCCAGCGCGCCGGATGGAGTTTTTCTTCCGCCGCCGAAGCCGCGTTGCACCGAGCTGTTCATAAAAAAAGCCTGCGACAAGCTGAACATTTTGTGCATTCCTGGGCGGCTCGCGGTGCTCACGCGCCCATTGAACGGGCGGCAGCCCTGCCATTTTTGCGGCCAGTGCGGGCGCGGCTGCGTTACGGCTTCGAACTTCAGCTCCAGCCAAGTGTTAATTCCTCCGGCAATGAGTACTGGTAAGTTGACTATGCTCACCGGCGCAATGGCCCGCGAAGTCCTGGTCGGAAAGGACGGCAAAGCCGAAGGCGTCTCTTATATCGACAAAGCGACAAAAACCGAGAAACGCGTGCATGCGCGCGCCGTGGTTCTGGCAGCCAGCGCTTGCGAATCGGCGCGGCTTTTGTTGAACTCGAAATCCTCGCTTTTTCCAAATGGCCTCGCAAATTCTTCTGGAACCGTGGGCCGCTACCTGACCGATTCCGTCGGCAGCGACGGCTGGGGCTATTTTCCGCAACTCGAAAAAATGCCGCCGCACAATCACGACGGGGCGGGCGGGGAGCACATGTATATCCCGTGGTGGAAATTCGATCGCAAAAATGATTTCCCGCGCGGCTACCACATTGAATTCGGCGGCGGGCGGAATATGCCGGGCGTGGGGATGTTCGACGGCGTGTGCTACGACGAAGAAGGCTACGGTGCCAGTCTGAAGCAGGCCTGCCGGAAGCGTTATGGCACGACAATCGGCTTCTCCGGGCGCGGCGAAATGATTCCCAACGCCGACACGTACTGCGAAATCGATTCCGAAGTCGTCGACCAGTGGGGAATTCCCGCGTTGCGCTTCCATTTCAAGTGGAGCGAATACGAACTGCGCCAGGCGCAGGACATGCAGGAAACTTTTCGGACGATCGTTGAGACGGCTGGCGGAGAATACCGAGCGAAAACCGCCATTGATGGCCAGTATCCCTTCGGAATTCTTCCGGGCGGGAAAATCATCCACGAGGTCGGCACGGCGCGAATGGGCGCGGATCCGAATACCTCCGTGCTCAACGGATACTGCCAGGCGCATGACGTCAAGAATCTATTTGTGATGGACGGCGCGCCGCTGGTGACCAACCCAGACAAAAATCCGACGCTTACCATCATGGCGCTGGCTTGGCGCGCATCCGACCATTTGCTGGAGGAAGCGGCGAAAGGCAATTTGTGAAGTAACCGCGGAATGTGCTCGAAGCTGCTGGCGGATTGAGTTTTCTGATAGAGGGAGACGAATAATGGCGCAGGGAATCTCGCGGCGCGACATTTTGAGGACCCTGGCGGTGGGCGCCGTGGGCGGCTCGGTGCTGCAAGTGATACCAGCACAAGCCGCCGCGTATGCGCACCAAATGGTGCATCAGGAGAAGGCCGCTTCAGCAACGGGGAAATACGTGCCGAAGTATTTTTCCGTGCATCAATACGAGATGCTGACCGCGCTTTGCGATGCGATTATTCCGAAGGATGAACGCTCGGGCGGTGCGGTCGAAGCGGGCGCGCCGGAGTTTATCGACTTGCTGACGAGCGAAAACGAAAAGTATGCGCTGCGGCTCGGAGGAGGACTCTTCTGGCTGGACAATTTCTGTACTGACCGTTTCGGGAATATGTTTCTCGAATGCACCCCCGACCAAAAAACGGAAGTGCTGGACCTGATCGCCTACCGGGAAAATGCCAGGCAGGACCACACGCTGAGCCAGGGTGTGGCGTTCTTCGCCCTGCTGCGAAGCATGACGTGCGACGGCTACTACACCAGCAAGATCGGCATCGCCGATTTGCAATATATCGGCAACACCGCGGTGCGGGAGTTCCCGGGCTGCCCGCCGGTGCCGGAGTAGGAAGTAAAGAAGTAACGATATAACGAAGCAAGGATTAGTCGGGCAAGTCTTCTCAATCTCAGCTTTGCCCGAAGCGCGTGAATTGCCACCTCTACCTAGCTCGTGGGCTTCGCAGGGTCAAGCACCACGATCAGAAAAGTGGCGACCGGACCGAGGAAAATAGAAGCCGCAAACCAAAGAAGGCCACTGCGGTTCTTCGTTTGTGCCAGCCCGGCGTTAATCAAGGACAATGTGCCCCAACCGACGTAATAGCCCGGATCGTTCAGTGGATGAATCATCCGCAGATAGTAGCACGCTCCTCCGCTGGCTTTTTCCATTCGATTCGCGTTGGGCATAAAGCCGCTTTGAGACCGCAGTGTCCGCCTAGCATCTCGCGTTTAGCGCCCCAAAATGGAATAGGGAACGCCTTTGGATTCCGGTTGCGGCGGCGGTTGTATCTGTTGTTGGCGCCGCGATGCCGCGGCAATGGCATCATCCGCCGGACGATAGCTGATGCGGTCGAGTGCGTCGGCGATGCGAGACAACTCGAAGGTAAGCTGATCGGTTCCGCTCGACCTTTTCAGCACAACAATCCGTTTCCGGCTGAAGTAGAGAGCCGTGAAGAACAACAGTCCCGTCACGACGGACACGAGCATCATCAGCATGTCGTGGCTAGTGATGGTGAAGCTTCTGCCTGCGATACTAATCACGTGGTCCGAGAACAAAGTTTCCTCCCATATCTTTCCCTTTTGAGCGGGCTGATCCCTTCGGGTCTTTCGTATCCAGTATTGCAGAGGCAACTTTGTATCCAGACTGGCAAAGAATGCGGTAGTAGGCTGAAAATTCAACGACATACGACGAACGTACGGACTTCTTGCCGGAACCCGGGGTCGTTTGGCTGGAAAGGAAGCCGGTAAAATTTGCAAGGGCTGATGGAAAAAACGAATCTACATATGTACCGGTACCCTATCCGTCTAAGTTCCTTGTCCAACGTAAAAACCCGGTTAGCTTGACGCGCAGATGCTGCGGACCTAACATGCGCTGAAATGACCGATCTCAACTTGCTACTTTCACCTCTGAAGTTTCTGCAGAGCGGGCTAACAGATATTCCGCACCGCGAGATGCTCGAGGCCGAGGAGGATTGGTGGAAGAGCGATGGGCTCGCCATCTCTGATGCCATCGACCGTGCGGGAACGCCCTGGTTACGAATGTTCGATCGCCTGGGAAAACGCGTGGACGAAATTCTTTACCCGCGCGAATATCAAACCATTTTGCGGAGGGGTTACCGGGCCGGAGTGGTTTGGCGCGCGCTGGGAGAGCAATCGCTGATCCCCACGTATTTGCTGATGCACGCCATTTCGTTTCACGATCCGGGGATTTGCTGCCCGTACACGGTATCGCTCGGGACGGCGGTGCCGCTTGCCAAATATGGCAGCGCGGAATTGCAAGCTAGCTTTCTGCCGCAGCTCACGCGAAAAGACGATTCCGTGTGGCAGGGCGCCACGTGGATGACGGAGATCAAAGGCGGATCGGATTTGGGAGCGGCGGTCCAGACGATGGCGCGGCCGGCGGGCGATGGCTGGCTGCTGACCGGCGACAAGTATTTTACAAGCAATGCTGGCGCGGAATTGGCCGTGGTGGCGGCGCGGCCGGCGGGAACCGCGGCGGGCGTCCGCGGGCTGGCGCTGTTTTTGGTGCCACGATACCGCCAGGATGGCGAGCTCAACTATTTTGTGCGGCGGCTGAAGGACAAGATTGCCACGCGCTCGGTTCCCACCGGGGAAGTCGAGCTGCGAAATAGCGAGGGGTACCTGCTTGGCTCGGCGGACGCAGGAATTTATTTGATCCTCGAAGTGTTGAACCTCTCGCGCGTGGCGAATAGCGTGGTGAGTGTGGCGTTGGCGCAGCGCGCGATGGCGGATGCGCTCTCGTATGCCGAGCAGCGCGGAGCGTTTGGCAAGCCAATTCTCGAGCAGCCGCTGCTTCATCATCAATTTGAAAATCGGCTAAGGGTGCTCCGCGCCGCGTTTGCGCTGGCGTGGGAGTCCGTGCAGTTGCTGAATGATGTGTGGATGGAGCGGCCGCCCTATTCCGACCGCTATCATCTGTTTCGGTTAGTGGCGCATCTCGCGAAATATTGGACCGCGGAATTTGCCGTGGATACGGCCAAGTGGGCCATGGAAGTGCACGGCGGGCTGGGCGTGCTGGCGGAATATGGAGCGGAACGCTGGCTGCGGGAAGCGATGATCCTGGCGATTTGGGAGGGGACGTCGCATCGGCAGATACTCGATGGGCTGGAAGTGATGGAACGGAAGCTGGCACACAAGATGCTTTTCCGGCGGCTGGCGGAAATCGCACCTTCGAAAGAACTTCAGGAGCTGGAATCGGAAGTCGAGCGGCACTTGAAATTATCACAAGCTGAAAGGGAAGCGCACGCGGAGCCGATTTTCAGAAGGCTGGCGGTTTTTACAGCGGAAACGCTGGCCCTAAAATCGAAATAGAGACAGAAAACTATTTGAGTGGTCTATGCCGTGCGGCGAGTTGGTGACTCTATGACGGCCCGGGCCGAAGGATACGGGTGGTCTTGACACGCACGAAGGCCTGCCGTATGGTCTGCCCGAAGATCCTCGCCAGCCCCTCCAGCACGAGGATTTCCGATTTGGAGGTATTCGATGCCACTCAACATCGTGACCATGTCTTTCGTGGATCGCCCCGTAAGCCAAGCCGAAGGATTGAAAATCCTGGAACGCGATCAGTTCTGCTGCCGGTACTGCGGATTAGACGGCAAAGCCAGCTTTGAGAACGCGCTGGTTATGTCCGTCGATTTCGTCGTACCGCGGGCGCGCAAGGGCAAGAAGGATCCGGCAAATCTGGTGGCCTGCTGTCGCCCGTGCAACACGATAAAAGGCACGCGCGTCTATGCCAATTTCGACGAGGCCAAGAAATACGTGCTGGCGCAGCGCGAGGAAATGCGCCGGGCGTGGGAAGCAAAGAGGTCAGGTCCTACGGCCAGAGCGCTTTCCGCGTAAGGCGAGGCCGAGCCGTTCCAAAGTCAGCTCATGAAGCAGGGGTGTGACCCGACACGCTTGAAAGCGCGAAAGTTTTCCCAAGAATAGTATTGCGCTTGTCCCGACGTCGTCCTCTAATCAGTTTCAAGTCATTTCTATTGGTGGTGTCTTCGCGGTCGAATTTTGCCCAAAGAGCGGAAGCGCCCCTTCAGGGCGATATGCAAAAAACCCTTTATAAAAACGGTTGACGATGACGCGGTCTGCCCACAGAATCTCTGTTGCCCGGCGGTATCGTCAGCTTCTGGCCGCCATTCACGCGGACGGGATTCAGGATCTTCGTGCCTATGTGTTCGCCACCGAACTGAGAATCTGGGCGATGCCGAAAAATGTGGTGATGACGATCCGAGACGTGGCGCGAGAAAGCGGATACTCCGCCTCCACGGTCTCCATCGTTCTGAATAACGCGCCGCTCTCCCGTTACATTCCCGCGAACACCAAGCAGCGCATCGAAACCGCCGCCCGGCGTCTTGGCTATCGCCCGAATCCGCTGGCGCGCTCACTGCGGAGTCAGCGTTCGAATGTCGTCGGGGTCATGCTGTTTGATATTACGGACCCGTATTGCACGCCGATTCTCCGCGGCATCGAGAATTCGTTGTATCAGGGAAATTTCCTGTCGTTGCTTGCGGATGCCCACAATGAGCCGCCACGTTTCGAGCGCTATCTGGAGATGCTGCTCGACCGCCGGGTGGAAGGTCTCATCGTTATCGCAAACTGGCTGGTCATGGACATCAAACTGCTCGCCGACCTGACGCGCAAGCAGGTGCCCACGGTGATCGTAGGGCGCGAAATCGATGTCGACACCGTCAGCACGGTTTCCGTCGACAACGAAGCGGGGGCGCGCACGGCACTCGATCATCTTTATCGCCTCGGACATCGTGATATCGCCTTCATTCGCGGGCCCAAGGCGCTGGCCAGCAGCGGGCAGAGGTGGAAGGGCATTCGCAGCTATGCCCACGATGCGGGAATTTCTCTGGACCAGAAGCGTGTCGCCGAATTGCCCGAGTCTCTCGATCCGAATTCGAGTTTCGAAGCCGGGGCGAACCTTACGGCGGAACTGTTGCGGCGCGGCAAATCCTTCACTGCGCTGGTGGCATTCGATGACATGACGGCGCTGGGGGCGCTGCGCGCGCTGAAAAAGAAAGGCGCGCGCGTTCCTGAAGATTGTTCTGTTGTGGGCTTCGATGACGTCCCGCAGGCGGCGCTTTCGGTGCCCTCGCTCTCTACGGTGCGGCAACCCATGGAGGCGATGGGAACGCTGAGCGTGGGGATCGTGCTCGACGCGATCAACGCGGCGAATCAAAAGCGCGACGTGCCGGTGGTGCGGCAAAAGGTTCCTGCGGAACTTGTGGTGCGCGAATCCACGCGCCAGTTGGCGAAGTAGATGGCGCGTCTGGCAGGCTTCAGCTTGCGATGGCATAACAATCGGGAACGCAGGACGATTCTCTTCACATCCATTCACGGAGAAATGAAAATCCATTTATGAACCGAAAATTTGTCTTCTGCTCGATCCTGGTTCTTCTATTCTGCGTAAGAATGTATGCCCAAGGAGAGAATGACGTTCGAGCACTGCATCTCCTTCCCGCACCCAAGCTCGTGCAGATGGCCGGCGGAAAGTTTTCCGTCTCCGCTGGCACACGCATCCTGATCGATGCGCGGCACGCGGCCGAAGACCGGCTCGCGGCGGAGACGCTTGCGGACGAAATCCGCGAACAATCCGGCATGAAGCTCACGATCGAAACCACGAACGCCGCGCCCAAGGAAGGAAATGCCATCGTGCTCGCGCGCTTGGACGATCGTTGGTTGCGCGCTGAGCTCGAAGCCAAAGGCATCAAGCTGGACGAAAAGATTGGCGAGCAGGGTTACGTGCTGCTCGCTGATTCTGCGCACATTCTGTTGGCCGGAAATAGCGGGCAAGGGCTCTTTTATGGCGTCCAGACGTTGCGCCAACTTCTCCGGCCAGACGGCAAATCGTTAATCTGTCCGGCGGTCATTGTGCAGGACTGGCCCAGCATGACCTGGCGGGGCGTCCATGACGACATCAGCCGCGGGCCGATTCTGACGATGGACTATTTCAAGAAGCAGGTGCGTGTTCTCTCGTCCTACAAGGTGAATCTGCTCGCGCTGTACATGGAACACGTTTTCGATTTTCAGGCGCATCCCCTTGTGGCGCCGAAGGAAGCCGCGCTCACTCCCGAAGAGATCAAGGAACTGGTGGCTTATGCGAGAAAATATTTCGTTACGATCCTGCCCGAGCAACAAGCCTTCGGGCATCTTCACAACGTTCTGAAATACGAAACGTATTCCAATGTTGCGGAGACGCCGCATGGCCACGTGCTTACACCCACGAAAGATGCGTCGTACGACCTGATTCGCAGCTTCTACTCCGAGTTGGTGCCGCTTTTTCCCGGGCCGTTTTTTCACATCGGCGCGGATGAAACTTTTGAGCTGGGCCACGGCCAAACCAAGGCCCGCGCAGCGGAAGTCGGGCTTGGCCGCGTATACCTTGAACACCTGCAAAAAGTTCACGACATCTTGCAGCCTTACCAGAAACAACTGCTCTTCTGGGGTGACATCGCGGTGAAATATCCGCAACTGCTCAACATTCTTCCCAAAGACATGATCGCCGTGCCGTGGGAATACTCCGCGCGGACGGAGTTCGAATCGCTCGTGAAGCCTTTCCACGACGCCGGTCTGCGCACGATGGTCTCGCCGGGCGCAAGCAACTGGAAAACAATCTGGCCGGACTTTGAGACGGCGTACATCAACATTCGAAATTTCGTTCGGGACGGCCAGAAATACGATTCCATCGGCGTTTTGAACACGACATGGAGCGATGACGGCGAGAGCCTTTACGAAATGGCTTGGCCAGCTTTGGTCTTTGGCGCGGCGGCGGGGTGGCAGCCCGGCGAAAGCTCGATTGACGACTTCGAAGGGGCTTACGACTGGGCCTTCTATCGCAACTCGGACACAACGTTTCGTGACGCGATCAGAAATCTAAATCACACACACACGTTGCTTCGCCAGGCGAAATTCGAAAACGCCAGCGACGACCTCTTTTGGAGCGACCCCTTCACCGAGACCGGAGCTCGCCAAATGCAGAGGGCGCTGCCGGTCGCCCGTGAATTGCGGCTCGCTGCCGAACAAGCGCTCACGGCACTTTACAACAATCGCAAGAAAGCCCGTGCCAACGCGGAAACGCTCGACGCCATGATTTTCGCGGCTCTGCGGCTCGATACGCTGGGCATGAAGATTCAGTACACGCAGGAGATCGGCGGATACTATGCCGACGCTTTCGCAAATCAGAGCGACGTGCATCGCGTCGAGCAAGACCTCGATGAAATCAACAGCATGAATGCGAGGCTGGAAGATCTGCGCGATGCCACCACGCGCCTGCGCGGACTCTACGAGAAAAACTGGCTCCGCGAAGACCGGCCCTACTGGCTGCCCAATGTCCTGGTGCGGTATGACACTTTTGCGCGAGCGATACAGGAGAAGATTGTCGCGGTAAGTCAGGCCGGCACGCAGTTTGACACGCAGAAGACCCTGCCTCCGCCGCAGCAACTCGGGTTCTTCTTGCTACCCGATGTAAAATAAAACTTAACTGAGATCGTTGCTATTTGAAAGACCAGCGGCATGAGAGCTGCTTCGGACAAAGAGTTGTGGCTGCGAATGGCCAGGAACTTCGGGAGGGGTATGAGGATGCGAATCACGCTGGTCGGCGTGGCAGGATTGGCCGTATTTGTCGCGTTGACCGCGGCTTCCGCCCAGCCCAGCGGCGGCACGGTGAGCGGCAAAATTTCTTACGAAGGCACGCCTGCCAAGCCGCGGCCAATTGATATGTCCAAGGAGCCGAGCTGCGCGAAGCAGTATGCGGCGCCGCTGAAAACGGAAACTGTCGTCACCGGCCCGAACAATGCGCTGGAAAATGTGGTCATCTATATCTCAGCAGGGGCGCCGGATGAGGCCGCGCCGTCGCAGGTGGCTGTTTCTGCGCAAAAAGGCTGCCGATATGTCCCGCATGTCGTCGTTCTTCAGGTAAATCAGGAACTCAAAATCACCAACGAAGACCAAACGCTTCACAACGTTCACGCGCAGGCCACGAGCAATCGCGAATGGAACCTGTCGCAGACGCAGGGAGCGGCGCCCATCATCCAAAAATTTGACAAGCCGGAGTTCATCTCAGTGAAGTGCAACGTACATCCCTGGATGTCCGGCGTTTTTGCAGTGGTGAAGAATTCGCACTACGCGATCTCCGCGGCCGACGGCGGCTTTACGCTGCCGAATCTGCCTCCCGGAACCTACACGATCACCGCGCACCACGAGTCCTACGGCGAACAGAGCCAGGTGGTCACCATTACCGGCAACGAAAAGAAAAGCGTAAACTTCGTATTCAAAGCCAAAGCGTACTGACGACACGCCGCAATCGGTTCCGGCCTGAGGCGAGACGCCATGGGAAAATGGTTCGCAATACTCATAGTGATTGTTGCGCTGGCATCCGCGTATCCGATTCTCTTTCACCAGTATGCGCCGCCTAAGACTATCTCCACTGACGGGCAAGCGATCGATAAAGAGCTTGACGCCACGATGGCGGAAGCCGGGATTACTTTTTTGCTGGCACAGTTTGTCCTGGCGTTTTTCATCTGGAAGTTTACAGGACGGGCCACCGGCGCGAAGCCGTCTCGTCTTCCTGGCGGCGCAAAGTTGATGGTGGCTGCGGCGTTCGTTCTTGTTGGAGCGGAGCTGCTCGCTTTGGGGGTCTCGGGACAAAGGACCTGGGCCAGCGTGTATTTGACGGCGCCCAAGGCCGATGCGCTGCAAATCCAGGCGCAAGCCGGACAGTTCGCTTTTTATTTCCATTATCCCGGCGCGGACGGCAAGTTCGGTCCCCTGCATCCTGAGAAAATCGACGATGCCAATGGCAACTTCTTTGGTCTTGATCCGGAGCACGACGTTGATTCGCGCGACGACATCATCTCCGGCGAGCTAGTCGTTCCGGTGAACAGGGAAATCCTTTTGCTCCTGCACACCAAGGATGTGGGGCATTCCTTCTACGTACGTGAACTGCGGATTCAGCAGGACTTTGTCCCCGGCTTGGATCTTTCTATGCACTTCACCGCCGACACGGTCGGACGATACGAAATTGTCTGCACGCAGTTGTGCGGGATGAGCCACTACAACATGAAGGCCTACCTGAATGTGATGTCACAGGAAGACTTTGAGAAGTGGATGAAGCAGAAGGCAGCAGAGCAGTAATGTGGCGCACGGGTTCCCAAGAGCTTTAATACCGCCGGTGTGCGGCTTGGCCCAATCGAGGTGAGTCGGTGGAAGAAGGTATTGCTCCTCACGCAAGCGCGTCGGCGCCGCCGCAGCGGTTTTTCCGAAAATATATTTTTAGCATCGATCACAAAGTAATCGGCAAGCAGTACTACGCCCTGGCTCTCGTCGCGGTTTTCATCGGGATGGTACTTTCCTGGCTGATGCGGCTCCACGTCGTGTGGCCGAATGCCAAAATCCCTGGTCTGGAGATGCTTTCCAAGACTGGCGCACCGGGCGGCGTCATGACCCCGCAGTATTACCTCTCCTTGCTGACCATGCACGGCACGTTGATGATTTTCTTCGTTCTGACCAACGCTCCCTTTACCGCATTTGGCAACTTTTTTCTTCCCATCCAGATCGGCGCCACGGATATGTCGTTCCCGCGTCTCAATCGCTTGTCGTTCTGGATCACGTTTGCTGCTTTTCTCGTGCTCGTTGCCGCGTTTTTCATTCCCGACGGTCCGCCCATCTCCGGCTGGACTGCTTATCCGCCTTTGAGCGCCGTCGGTTCGGATGCCGGGCCGGGTCTCGGCTGGGGGCAGAATCTTTGGCTAATTTCCATCTCCCTTTTTTGCGTTGGCTCGCTCTTGGGGGCGTTCAATTTCATTGCCACCACGCTGGATTTGCGGACCAAGGGCATGACCCTCCTGCGCATGCCTCTGTCCACCTGGGCGTGGTTCATCACTTCCTGTATCGCGCTGCTGGCGTTTGCTGTGCTTCTTCCCGCGTGCCTACTTTTGCTTCTGGATCGCATGGCCGGCACCAGTTTTTTTGTTCCGGCCGGACTGATCATCGGAGATCATCCGCAGTCACACACCGGAGGGTCGCCGCTGCTTTGGCAGCACCTGTTCTGGTTTTTTGGACACCCGGAAGTCTATATCGCGATTTTGCCTTCCATGGGCATCGTTTCGCATATTCTGATCAACAGCATGCGCAAGCCGCTGTTGAGCGCCAAGGTGGTCATCTACTCGATGATCTCCATCGGATTACTCAGCTTCCTGGTGTGGGGACACCATATGTTTGTCAGCGGCATGAACCCGTACTCGTCGCTCCTCTTTTCTCTCCCAACGCTGACGATCACCATTCCTTCAACGATCATCACCATGATTTGGCTTGGCAGCTTGTATGGAGCGAATCTGCGCATCTCCGCCGCGTCATTATTTGCACTCGGTTTCATTTCCGTGTTCGTGGCCGGCGGTGTCAGCGGTTTTTTTCTTGCGCAGCCTGCGCTGGACAGCTATTTGCATGCTACATATTTTGTCGCTGGTCATTTCCACATGATTATGGGCGTGGCGTCCCTGTTCGGCGTTTTTGCCGGCACCTATTTCTGGTTTGGCAAAATGACCGGACGAATGATGAACGAGACCTTAGGCAAGATTCACTTCTGGCTGACGTTCATCGGGTCCTACTGCATCTTCATGCCATTCCACTACCTGGGGTTAGTGGGCAGTGTGCGCCGATACTCCGCCTTCGTGAACGATTTCACGCAGCCGTTGATGCCGCTGCACAAGTTCATCACCTTCGCGGCACTCTTGACGGGCGCGGCGCAATTCATTTTCCTTTTCAATTTGATCTACAGCCGCTTCAAGGGGGGGCGCGCGCCCGAGAATCCCTGGGAGGGTACCTCACTCGAATGGAGCATTCCTTCGCCTCCACCGCGGAATAATTTTGGCGATCAGGCTCCTGTCGTCCACCACGATCCCTACCAGTATGGCGTCGATGGTTTAAAGGGCGACTACGTCATGCAGGACTCTTCAGAGCAGATTGTTGCCGAGGAGCTGATCTAAATGAGTCTGCACGGAAACCATTCTGCCCGCGGGAGCAAGGCATTGACCGCCCGCCCGCAGACGCGGATACTCGCAGAATGAATAGCCGCCAAATGGGCCATACGCGCAGGCTCCCGCTGAGTCCGCTTCGCTGGCTTCTCATCTTGGTGCTGCTGTTCGCCACACCCAACTTTCTCTTCGCGCAAGGCTGCGCGCTTTGCTACACCCAAGCGGCCGGCGCCGGCTCGCGCCTGATTCACGCGCTCAGGAGCGGCATCCTCGTCCTGGTGATTCCTCCCGTGCTCATCTGCATCGGCATCACCATCATGGCCTACAAGAAGCGCAACCAATTCAACGCAGACTAAATCAGACGCCAGTATTCCCCGTCGGCAGTTCATAAATTTGCCTGCGCCCATCATTTCGCTTTTCGTATGAAGAATGCATAGGTTTCGATAGTTAAGCGCCGTTATTCTTTGTTGATACCGAAATTATTTCCTAACTCTATTCAATTGAATGTCTTCCGAGTCATTTGAGGGTTTGCATCCATGGCAGGCTGATTGCCTCTCTCTTGCGCAGTTTATCCTTCGCCCGGGGTGGCGGGAACGATTGCATTCAAAAAATGGAGGTTACCTTTATATGCTCAGAAGACTCGGCGGTGTTCTTGCACAGCTCGCCTTCCTGTTGGTGGCCGTCTTGCCGACGGCCCACGCACAAGATGTTTCAGCGATTACGGGTGTTGTGACTGACGCCAGTGGGGGCGCGGTCTCCGGGGCAAAAGTAACGCTTTTGGATTCTCGGACGGGGGCGAGATTCGAAACGCAGACTGGTTCCGATGGGAACTACCGGTTTCCAAAAGTTGAGCCGGGCCCCGGGTTTACGCTTACTGTGTCAAAGGACGGATTCGAATCGGTAACCATATCGAATCTCTACCTTGCCATTGCCAGTACGCGGGCGCAGAACGTTCAGCTTCAGATTGGCGCGGTGAGCCAAACCGTCGAAGTGAAGTCCGAAGGTTCAGTTAGCTTGAATACTACCGATACGACGATTGGCAACAATTTCGACTTGAACGCCATAGCCAACTTACCTCATCAGTTCCGCGATAACCCTGGCGGCCTCCTTCGGCTTCAGGCTGCGGTCGTCTCGGCTAGCCAGAATGATGACAATCCCCAAAGCTCCAGCCGTGACGGTTCCGTTGCTGGCGCTCGCGCGGATCAGGACAACATCACCGTCGACGGCATTGACGCCACGGATTTCGGCGTCGGACAGGCCTTCGCCGTAGTCGCTCCAATCCCCGTCGACGCTATTCAGGAGTTCCGCACGGAAGTTGCCAATCCTTTGGCCGAGAATGGCCGGGGAAGCGGAGCACAGACCATCATCACCACCAAGAGCGGCACGAACGATTGGCACGGCAGTGCGCGCGAGTATCATCGGAACACCATCACGGAAGCCAACGATTTTTTTAATAACAAGTCAGGCGTCGCTCGGCCCAAGCTCATTCGAAATCAATTCGGTGGAAACGTGGGCGGACCGGTTTTGAAAGACAAGCTTTTCTTCTTTTTTGACTATGATGGCCGGCGCGATGCCTCCGATACCCCGGTAGTCGCTCAGGTTCCCTTGGACCACGTCCGCAACAATGCCGATCTGGCCTATATCAATAACAATCCGGGTTGCAACCATCTCAGCACACTTCAATCCACGCCCACCTGCATCTCGTTTGTGAATTCTGCGACCCTGGCGTCCATGGATCCTTGCTCTCAGGCGCATCCCGCAGGTAGCTGCGTTGGTGTTACTCCCGGCTTTGACCCAGGTCTATTGGCACTCTTCAATAGCCGTTATCCGCATGCCAATGACGTTGCTTCCGGCGACGGTCTAAATTCTGGAGCGTTTCGCTTCAACGCCCCCAACCCATTCGTCGAAAATACGTATACGGCTAGAGTCGACTACAACTTGACGAGCAAGCAGAAGCTTTTTACCCGCTTCAATTTCAATAACGTTGACGCCATTAATCCGGGTTTCTCTTCCATTCAATTTCCTGGCGATCCCATCACGAATCCTTTGATCCTGCGTGGTAGGGCCTGGGTCATCGGGCACACCTGGACCATTAACCCGAATATGGTCAATCAGTTTATTTATGGAGAAACGCGGGCAGATGCTTCCGCTACTGTTCCTTTTGATCCTCCAGGTGCCGTGTTTCAGCTCAATTGGCTCCTTGGAACTCCCTATTCTCCTCCATTTGCCCGGCCCAGCGGCCAGGCGGCCATCAATCCGGTTCCCACCTTTCGCGACGACTTTACATTCCTTCACGGGAAACATGATTTCCAATTTGGCGGCGTTTGGAAACCCATTCGCACCCGCTCTAAGAATATTAACGACTTGCTCTTCGTCAACACCGGCCTCGGCTTCACGAACGTAAGTTTGGACGACACTCTTCGTCCCGGCAACATCCTTCGTTCCACCGGCGGACCTAATGATCCGGACCCCACGGGCAGCGCCGTCTCCACCTGGGACTCCTATTACACATCCATCCTGGGCAGCGCTCCGCAGCAGTTCAATCTCACAAACTTTCTCAAAAACGGTTCACCCGTGCCCCATTTGGATGGCTCGCGCCGCGATTATCGTTACTACGAATATGAAGCCTACGCTCAGGACACCTGGAGGCTGCGCAGCGACCTAACTTTCACTTATGGCCTGCGCTACCAATATGATTCTGTCCCCTATGAAACCAATGGATTGGAAGCCATTCCTTCCGGCGTCAGTCTCAATTCCATTTTTGCTGACCGTGTCCAGAATGGCCTGAACAGTGTCAGCGGTCCCACTTCAGCGCCGCTTCTTACCTATGTTTTGGGTGGCAAGGGCAACCCCAACGCTCCTCCCCTCTACCAGGGAGATAAGCTCAATTTCTCTCCCAGGATCGCACTTGCCTATAATCCAAACTTTGGCAGCGGCCTCCTCGGCAGTGTTCTCGGCAGCAGAAAGACCGTCCTTCGCGGTGGTTTCAGTCTCATCTACGACCACAACGCGCTCAGCGCCGTGAACTTTTCTCAGGACCAGTCCAGCTTCCTGTTTCAGGGGCTGCAAGTCGCTTCTGTCGCCGGCGCCACTGCTGCGGAATTCCTTCAGCAAGCGCCGCGATTTACGGACGTCAACACGCCGCCCTTTTCCTTCCCCGCACCGCAGTTTACCAACCCGCCGTTCGCCCCCTTCACCAGCGGTAGTGGCGCGAATCTGGTCGTGAATGGCGCCGCTTCGGGACAGTTTGGAAACTACTCTGTCGATCCAAACTTTAAGACTCCCTATGCGCTGGCTTACTCGGCCGGCCTTCAACGCGAGCTTCCGGGCGATTTCCAGCTCGAAGTGGATTACTACGGCCGCTTCGGACGCCGGTTGATCACTCTGGCCGATGCCGGGCAATTCACCAATTTCATCGATCCCACATCGAAACAGGGCGAGGTCGCCGCCCTAACCAACCTCGAGTTGCAAGCACGAGCCGGTGTCAGCCCGGCTAATGTCGCTGTGCAGCAATTCCTCGAAAACCAGTTGCCTGCGGCCACCGGCCTCTCTTGCCCCGCGCTGAATGCCATATTTGGTTCGCCTTTTAATAATTGCACCCAACTGGTTTATGCCGCGAATGGGTCGGCCCTCTCGCAAAGCAATCTTCTTGGAGCCGCCACCTTCCTGACCCAGACAGGTTTGGTGGCTCCTGGTGTAGGTTTTTCGCCCCAATTTCTGAGCAACTACTTTCTATCCAACCGCGCTTGGTCGGCTTACAACGCGATGATTGTCACTCTTCGCAAGCGCTTGTCGCACAACCTGCAGTTGGATTTTAACTACACCTTCTCGCACTCCATTGACAACTCTTCCCAGATTGCCAAAAACAACGGCAATCCCTCCGTGAACGCTTTAAGCTCCCTCTGCGATGTCACCAATCTGAATAATTGCCGCGGCAATTCAGAGTTCGACTTGACTCATCAAATCGTTGCCACGGGGATCTATAGTTTGCCCATCGGTCGCGGGCAATGGATTGGCAGGAATTCAGCACGCTGGCTCGACGAAGCTATTGGTGGCTGGCAAGTGTCCAGTATCGTCACCTGGCACACCGGATTCGCTTTCCCGCTAACCTCTAACGCACAAACCACTGGCTTCAACACCAGTGCCTTTGCGATTTTCAACGGGAACCAGTCTGCCCTCAACGTTCATGTGCACACCGACCCAACCACTGGGTTTATTCAGCTATTCGCTAATCCAACGGCCACCCTGGCTGCCTTTTCGCCTGTGACCGGCATGCAAATCGGCAACCGCGACATTTTGCGCGGGCCCCGCTTCTTTAACGCGGATCTGGCCGTTGCCAAGAACTTTCCTTTGTGGAGTGAAAAGTACAAGCTCCAGTTCCGTGCTGAGGCCTACAACGCCTTTAACAACGTTGATTTCTCGCTGCCTTCGAATGCCAATTTCAACGGCGGCGCGACCTTCGGACAAATCACAGGAACCTCAGACCCGGCGCGCGTGTTGCAATTTGCACTGCGGCTGGATTTTTAGGCCGGGATCATTCCAGTCCCTATAGCTGTGTTGGAGCGGGGAACCCTTTTCGCATGAGTGAGGGGTTTTCTCGCTCCATCCGGCCTTCAAATCTTAGCAAGATTTGCTGCTGTCTTTGCCGCAGAATCAATCCTTGCTCCGCAGCAGGGAAGCACGCACTTTTTCCAATTCTTTTTTCTTCGCCTTCTCCACATCCGGGAACGCCAAGTCCAGTCCGCCCAGGGTCTCGATAATCGCCGAAGCTACCACCAGCCGCGTAAACCACTTGTTGTCAGCTGGTACGACGTACCACGGCGCGTGCTTCGTAGCTGTCGCCTGGATCATCTTTTCGTAGGCATCTTGATAGTTGTCCCAGAACGCGCGCTCCTGAACGTCCGACATGGAGAACTTCCAGTTCTTCTTCGAATCGCCGAGACGCTCCAGGAAGCGCTTTTTTTGTTCCTTTTTTGAAAGGTGAAGAAAAAATTTACGCACCACCACCCCGTTGCGGGTTAAATAGCGCTCGAACGCATGGATGTCTTCGTAGCGCTGGTGCCACACTTCTTTGGTGATCAGCTTCTCCGGCAATTTCTGAACCTTGAGCAGGTCCGGATGCACTCGGACGACCAGCACTTCCTCGTAGTACGACCTGTTGAAAATGCTGATCTTGCCTCGCTCCGGAACGCACTTGTGCGTCCTCCACAGGTAGTCGTGGTTCAATTCTTCGCTGCTGGGGGTCTTGAAGGGCCACACGTCGCAACCCTGGGGGTTGACGCCGGACATGACGTGTTCAATCACTCCGTCTTTCCCTGCGGCGTCCATCCCTTGAAGAATCAAGAGCAGCGCCCAGCGGTCTTGTGCGTAGAGCTTCTCCTGCAGGCGACTGAGCAGGCCGACTCTCCTATCGAGGACCTCCTGAGCGTGTTGTTTGTTCTTGACTCCGTTTGTATCAGCGGGGTCGCAATCCTTCAGGCGGAATTTCTCGCCGTTGGTAATACAAAACGGCTCTGTAAGCCGCGAGGCCTCTTCGATCAGTTTCTTGTGTTTCATTCTTCTGGCAGTCTAATACAGACCGGCATAATCGGAACAGCAGACTGGGGACGATCCCATTCGTACTGAAAAACCTTGGGCCGCTTCGCATCGCGGCGAAACGGCCCAGGGTTGTCGCTTGTGATTTGAAGCCGGAGGCCTGCCTCCGGCTGGTGGAGTTATTCGGGCAGCGTCAGTCCCGTCTGCGGATCCAGGATCAGGCGATGATTGTGCGCTCCTTCATCGAAGTCGAACAGCCCATTCAACGTTCCTGCGATGGCGTCGGTTGAGCCGTTGCCGATGCGTCCGAGGTTCCAGTTGTCTTCGATGAACCGCAAGATGGAAGACTGATCTGTTACGCGGTGATCGATATAGTTGGACTTCGCGAAGGGTGAAATCACGATCAACGGAAGCCGCGGACCATATCCGCAGCGGCCATTTTGTGTCCCGCCCGAAACATCGCTCGCCCTTGGCGTGCCGCAATTGCCGTTGCCCAACAGTTCGTCGTCAAGCGGAACATTCGAGTGATTCACGATGGGGCCCATTTGATGGTCGTACCAGCCGTCGGAATCGTCATAGTTAATAATGATCGCCGTCTCTCTCCACTCATCGGATTGCATGATGGCGTTGATGGTGTTGACAAGGAAGATTTGCTCGTCAATGGGATCCGAGTATCCTGCGTGTCCGTCCTGGTACGCCCCCGCTTTCAAGAAGCTCACTGCAGGCAAGCGCCCCTCATTCAGAGCCGTGAAGAAGTCCGTGAGATCATACTGATGGCTGGCGCCATCCTTGGACGTTCCGATCAGCGCTGGATCGCTGGGCCGCGTATGGTGCGCATTCACCGTGCTGGGGTAATACTGGAACGGTTCGTGGTGAGGGATGTAATCGCCGTTGCTCGACTGTGTGACCGCGTCGTCGCCGGCGAGTCCCGAGTGGTGCTGCCCGCACACCGCGCGCCCCTTCGCGTCTACGCCCGTCGGTGCGAAGCCGCCATGGAACCAACCCCAGGTTATCCCCTGAGCGTTCATCAAATCGCCAATGTTCTTTCCGCCCATCGTGATCTGGTTGGCGCCTGCCAGTCCTGGCGTGGTTTGCGTGCAGTCATCCAAGTGCGGTCGTGGATCGCCCACCACTGCGGCAACCGTTACCGTCGAGTCCGCGCTCCCGCCCGCGATCTGGCCTGCAGGGCTGGATGCCTTTCCATTTGCCTTCAGAGGTGCCAGCGTTGCCGGAAAAGTGTTCCCGCTGATCAGATTCACCGCTCCTGGCGTCGAAGGACCAAAGGTCGTGCCGAAGGAGTTGTCATTCATCGCGAAATGCTGCGCGTAATTCCAAAACGCCGTCACCGTGTTCCCATCGTAGTAACCCATGGTGCTGTTCGCGCCTAGAACCGCGTCGTTGCAGCTCACTTTTGTGAAGTTGTCCATCAGCCCGCCGTCAAACGCGGCTTGCTCATCATTGTAGTTGTGATCCTCGTCGCAGGTTACCGGCACGCTGGGCGGGATGCGGAAGGGATTCACTTTGTTCGGGTTGTTCGTCAGCAGGCCCGCAGCCTCCAGCGTGTTGGCGCGCGGCGTATCATCCTTGGCATGAAACGGAGTTTCGCCCGGCAAGTTTGCCGCGTGCGGATAAGTCCCGAAGTAGTGGTCAAACGAAACGTTCTCCTGGAAAATCACGACCACATGTTTAATCGGCGTAGTTGTTTTGAAATCATCACGATCACGCGCAAAAGCCGGAGCTGCGGGCAGAAGTGTCATGGCCGATGCGGCCACAATCGCCATCGCCTTGGTAACGCGACAATGCATATCGATTTTCTCCTTCGATCAATTAGTTTTGAACTTCAGCACCACAAGGTAGGAAGGTACGCGGCAACGGATGGACTCAAGATCCGCAGGCGTCGCGGGCCACTTCACCCGCAGGGAAACTTGTATGCCGTTTTTGTTAGCGCCAGATAAATGGCTCGTAAATACTAATGGCATGAGGTCTGGGCCTTATAGTACGAGGCCGGCGTCGCTTTCCCAACATGGCCAACTGGTCTTGCAACTTTGCCTCGCTGACTATTTCGCGCTGGTATTCGGAACGATGGTCGGCGTGGGCTGGCTAGTACTCCTCCGCATCCTGCTCGCTGAAGACCACAAGCTTGTCCGCCGCGGCACGCGCGGTCTACTGCAGGCTCAGCGCTGCTGGACCGTTGTGTGAGTCACGACTTGCCTGCGTGAACCACCTTCTCGATGCGCCTGGTCTGCAATCGGCTTTCAGCCCCGTCCATGTATACTTTCGAAGGAGCTTCAGCGACGCAAATTATGATTCCTTTTCTCCGTTTTGGCTGGCTTACGATCCCCACATTCGGATTGATGGTGGCCACCGGCCTGCTGGCCGCCGCGTACGTTTTGCAAGCGGACTTCGACCGACGCAGAACGCAACTGAAAAGCGTTTTGAAGAAGGGCAGCAGCGACGAAGGGTTTCTCATTATCGGCATTGCCGGGCTTGTCGGTATCGTGGGTGCCCGTCTTTATCACGTGCTGGAAACTCCTCGTGAGTTCTTTGCCGATCCCTGGCCGCAGCTCTTCAGCCGCTTTGGCTTTGCCTGGTTCGGCGGGTTTCTCGGCGGGTTTCTCGCGCTGCTAATCCTCGCGCGGCGTTTCAAGATTCCGTTGCTCGAATTTCTCGACATCTGTTCACCGGCGGCATGCGTCGGGTACGCCATCGGACGCATCGGCTGCCTGCTCTCCGGCGATGGCGATTACGGCAAGCCGACTTCGCTCCCCTGGGGCATGAGCTTTCCCAATGGCGTCGTCCCCACCACCGAGCGAGTCCATCCGACGCCCATCTACGAATTCTTTATCTGGATGGCGATTGCGGCTTTCCTTTGGCAAATGGGCTCCAAGGCGCTGCGCGGGCCAAAGGCAAAAGGCGAAGTCTTCTGCAATTACCTGATCCTGACGGGCGTTGCCCGCTTTCTGATCGAATTCATTCGCATCAATCCGCGTTCGTTCTTTGGACTTTCGAACGCGCAGGCCGCCAGCCTGGTTTCGATTCTGCTCGGCGCGGTGTTACTTTGGCGTGTTAAAAGCCAATTCTACGCGCTTAGCAAAGAGCACCGCATCGTCGAACACATAAACTTTCGCGGCGACGTTCTTCAGCCCGAATATCATCGCGCCACGCCGGAGTGCCCGCATCCCGAGCGCTGGCATATGTACGACTCGATGACCGCGGAAGTCGAGGTGCTCGAATTTCTCAAGGCCATCGTCACGACCATCAAGCCCGAACTCGTCGTGGAGACCGGAACGTTTTCCGGGCTGAGCACCCTGCACATCGCCGAAGGTCTGAAAGCTAACGGCTTCGGCCGCGTCATCACCTGCGAATGCGACACCAAAGTGTTTGCCACGGCGCAGAAACGCTTCGCATCGTCCGGCCTCGGCCAATGGATTGACGCGCGCAACGAATCCAGCCTGGACATGAAAGTCGATGGTCGCATCGATCTTCTTTTTTGCGATAGTGACGCCCCCCTGCGAGAGCGGGAGGTCCGCAAATTCCTCCCGCAGATGAACCCTCACGGATTAATCCTGATGCACGACGCCAGCTCTTCCATGAAAGTAGTACGTGAAAGCGCGCTGAAGCTGGAAAGTGAAGGCCTGCTCTCCGTCCTCCTCCTCCCCACTCCCCGTGGCTTAGTGGTAGCGCAAAAAAAGGAAGGCCGTCAGTAGTGCCCTCCACGACGAATGCGAGCATCCGCGATTTCGTGTTCTACTGCTTCACAATCGTCCCATCCTTCATGACAAACGAAACTTTCCTCAGCGTCTGAATGTTGTCTTCCGGATTCTCCGGCGTCGCAATAATGTCCGCCTGAAATCCCGCCTTGAGGAATCCGCGCTCCTTATCCACGCCAAGCAGCCGCGCTGCGTTCACCGTCAGCGCGCGCAGCGTATCCCCCGCCGGAACGCCCGCATCCACCCAGCTCGTGATGTAGTCGATTGCCAGCGTCCCGCGCGTCTCGCCGGGAAGCTGCACATCGACATCGGTCCCGAACGCCATGTTGACGCCGATTTTGTAAGCGCGCTGCAGACGGTCCACCCAGATCTTGTGTTCCTCGGCGTTGCTCGTTTTTTCCGTGAATTCCGTGCCCACCAGCGTCACGCCGTTTTTCTTGGCGAGTTCCAGATCGTCGTTCGTCATCTGAAATCCGTGCTCGATGGAATCGACTCCCGCTTCCGCGGCGTTGTGTGCTCCCGGATGCGTCCAGCAATGCGCCGCCAGCTTCAAACCCATCGCGTGAGCTTCCGCAACCATGAAGCGAATATCGTCCACCGAATAAATGTAGCGCTGGTCGTCCACCACGATCTTGATGACCTTCGCGCCGTAGTGCGCGTTCTGCCGGATGGCTTTGCGCATTTCGTCCCGCGAGTCCGCGAAGAGATATTCCGGCGTGGCCAGCTCCTTCCTTTCCGGCTGCAAATGAAACTGTCCGCCGTAAGGCGCGATTATGATTCCGGCGTTGATGATGGTCGGGCCTTGCACCCAGCCCTTCTCGATGGCCTCGCGCAACGCGGTATCGCCATAGTTGCCGTTGTTGCCGACATCGCGCACGCTGGTAAATCCAGATTGCAGCATGGCCTGGCCGTTGGCCACGCCTTCAATCGCGCGGTACGCGGTCGTATCCACCAGCGTCGTGAAGTAATAGTTGTTGGCGTCGCGATTGGGAATCACCGTCATGCACAGATGCGTATGCGCGTCGAACAGGCCAGGGAGCACGGTGGATTTCGAAAGATCGATGACCTTGGCGCCCGCAGGAATTTCGACCTTGCCGCCAATGTCCTTGATGCGCGTGTCCTCGACTAGAATAATTTGGTTTGCCGCAGTCTTGCCGGTTTCCGGATCAAGCAGTTTTCCCGCCTTAATCGCGACGATCTGTGGTGTTGCAGTTTTCTGCGCCAGGACCGGGAAATTGCAGAGCAACAGCGCGGCGAGACCAAAGCGGATCAATCGAACTTTCATTCTTACTCCCTGTAAAATTAAATTTATTGCCGGACCGATTGTGCCCGCGCATGATAACCCGCCATTGGCAGGACTTCAATTCAGCATCGATGGAACTCGTGGATCGATGCGGTTATGATTTCACTCGTCCGCCAAACCTGGTAATCGTCCCAGAGTTGTGTCTATGAGCTTCGCTGAGTGGCTGGCTGTATGAAAATCAGATATAAAGTCCGCGACCAAGACACCGGCACGATCACTGGAATAACAGGAATACTATGAAAATGAAAAAACTTATTCTGCTGCTCCTGATTGTGCAGCCACTTTTTGCTCAAGATGCGCCAAAGGCCGAAGCCGAAAAACCCGAACGCTACGAGTTCGTGATTGCCAACTTCCAGACGGAAAGCGGTGTGACGCTGCCCCAAGCGCGCGTCGTCTATGGCACCTACGGCCATCTGAACGCGGCGAAGGACAATGTGGTCCTCCTGCCGTCGCACTACATGGCGGACTTTCATGGCTACGACTGGCTTATCGGCCCCGACAAAGCCCTCGACGCCTCGAAATTGTTTCTTGTGGCCACGGAATTATTCGGCAGCGGGCACTCTTCCTCGCCAAGCAATACGCCCGAGCCCTTCCACGGACCACGATTCCCCGTGATGACCATCCGCGACAACGTCGAAGCGGTGCATCGCCTGCTCACCGAAGAACTCAAAATTACTCACCTCCGCGCTATCGTCGGCTTCTCCATGGGCGCAGAGCAAGCCTTCCAATGGGCCGTGAGCTACCCTACGTTCTCCGACCGCATCGTTGCCACCGCTGGCACGGCGAAAAACTACCCGCACGGCGTGGTCCGTCTCGAAGGACAGATCGCAGCGCTCACCACCGACGCTGCTTTCAAGGACGGCGATTACACCGCGCCGCCCACCAAAGGAATCGAAGCCTTTGCAATCGTTTGGACGGGGTGGCTCTTCTCGCAGGAATGGTGGCGACGGGAATTGTGGCGCGAAGGGGCCAAGCCCGGCACCACGTTTGAAAGTTATGTGCACGAAATGCGCACGAATTTCATTCCCGGCGCCGATGCCAACGACTTAATCCTGCAATGCCGCACCTGGGAAAAGCATGACGTCGGAACCACGCCTGGGTTTGGCGGCGACGTCGAGAAAGCGCTGCGCTCGATCAAAGTTCCGATTCTCTACATGCCCTCGGAAACCGATTTATATTTCCCACTCGGCGACGCAAAGTACGAGGCAGGGTTCATCCCAGGCGTATCGCTGGTGCCCATCCCCTCTCTCTGGGGCCACACCGCAGGCGCAGGCGGCAGCGCCGCCGACACAAAATTCTTGAACGAGAAAATCGGACAATTCCTCTCGGCGGGCAAGTAGCCGCAGGGCCGAGAGTATCCTGCGGACTACAGCATCTGCCGCAGCACGTATTGCAAAATCCCCCCGTGGTGGTAGTAAACGACCTCTTCCGGCGTATCGACGCGGGCGATCGCCGAGAATGTTCTCTCTTTCCCATCGGCAGCCTTGGCTTTCACGGTGATCGGTTTCTTTGGCGACAGCGTCGAGACACCTTCAATCTCAAAAACCTCGTGCCCGGTCAGCCCCAGCGTTTCGCGGCTTTCACCCGCTTTGAATTCCAGGGGCAGAACACCCATGCCCACCAGATTGCTCCTGTGAATGCGCTCGTAGCTTTCCGCAATCACCGCGCGCACGCCCAGCAGCCGCGTTCCCTTCGCCGCCCAGTCGCGCGAAGAGCCCGAGCCGTACTCCTTGCCCGCTAGGACCACCAGCGGTACGCCCTCTTCCCGATACTTCACGGCCGCCTCATAAATCCACATCTTTTCGCCTTCCGGAAGATGCAGCGTCCAGCTTCCTTCCGTGCCCGGAGCAAGCTGGTTGCGCAGGCGAATATTCGCAAACGTACCGCGCATCATCACTTCATGATTGCCGCGCCGCGCGCCGTAGGAATTAAAATCGTGCGGCTTCACGCCATTGGCGATCAGATATTTTCCCGCCGCGGAATCCGGCTGGATCGTTCCCGCCGGAGAAATGTGATCGGTGGTTACGCTGTCGCCGAGAATGGCCAGCACCCGCGCGCCATGAATATCCGCCAGCGCCGGAGGCGTCTTCGGCATGTTGTCGAAATACGGCGGCAGCTTGATGTAGGTGGATTTCGGGTCCCACTGGTAGAGATCGCCCTCGGGCACCGGCATGGATTTCCAGTGCGCGTCGCCCTCGAACACTTCGCTGTATTGTTTGCGGTACATCTCGGAAGTAACCGACGCCCGCACCGTCGTCTCGATTTCCTGCGGCGTCGGCCAGATATCGCGCAGATAGACCGGCTTCCCGGCTTGATCGGTGCCGAGCGCTTCCGTCGTCAGGTCCAGATCCATCCGCCCGGCAAGCGCGTACGCCACCACCAGCGGCGGCGACGCCAAATAGTTCGCTCGCACCAAAGGGTGAATGCGTCCTTCAAAATTGCGATTCCCGCTCAGCACGGCCACCGCCACCAGATTGTTGTCCTTGATCGCCGCCCCAATCGCTTCCGGCAGAGGCCCGCTGTTTCCGATACACGTCGTGCAGCCGTAACCGACGAGATTGAATTTCAACTTATCGAGATACTGTGTAAGCCCAGCGGCCAGAAGATAATCCGTCACCACTTTCGAGCCCGGCGCAAGACTTGTCTTAACCCACGGCTTAACGCTCAACCCGCGCTCCACCGCTTTTTTCGCCAGCAAGCCCGCGCCCAGCATCAACGACGGATTTGAAGTATTCGTGCAGCTCGTAATGGCCGCAATCACTACCGCCCCGCTGGATAGATCGAAAGAGTCCCCGTTGTTCCGCACGCTGACGTGCTTGTCCGGCGTACCCTCCACAACTTTGGTAAACGAAGCTTTCGCCTGCCGCAGCGCCACGCGGTCCTGCGGCCGCTTTGGCCCCGCAACGGTCGGCTCGACGGAGTCAAGATCGAGTTCCAGCGTGTCGTTGAAAGCCGGTTCCGGAGTCTTGTCGGTGCGAAACAGCATCTGCTCTTTGCAGTACGCTTCGACCAGCGCAATCTGCTCGTGGGATCGCGCCGTAAATTGCAAATAGGCCAGCGTTTCCGCATCAACCGGGAAAAATCCCATCGTCGCGCCATATTCCGGCGCCATGTTTGCAATCGTCGCGCGGTCAGGCACGCTCAAGCTGGAAAGCCCCGAGCCGTAAAACTCCACGAATTTGCCGACCACGCCCTTTTTGCGCAGCATCTCGGTAACGGTCAACACGAGATCCGTAGCCGTCGCGCCTTCGCGCAAGCGCCCGTGCAGCCGGAACCCGACCACCTCCGGAATGAGCATCGACGACGGCTGCCCCAACATCGCCGCTTCCGCCTCGATTCCTCCGACGCCCCAGCCGAAAACGCCGAGCGCGTTCACCATCGTCGTGTGCGAATCCGTGCCCACGACCGAATCGGGATACGCTTCAAACTTATTTCCGGAGGGCATTACGCAAACCACGCGCGCCAGGTATTCCAGATTCACCTGATGACAAATCCCCGTGTCCGGCGGCACCACCTTGAAATTTTGAAACGCCGTCTGGCCCCAGCGCAGAAACGCATAGCGCTCCACGTTGCGCTGAAATTCCAATTCCGCGTTCAATCCAAAGGCGTTGGCGCTGCCAAAACTATCCACTTGTACGGAATGGTCGATCACCAGCTCAGCGGGAAACAGAGGATTGATGCGCTTGGGATTGCCGCCCATGCGCTTCATGGCTTCGCGCATGGTCGCAAAGTCCACCACCGCGGGAACGCCCGTGAAATCCTGCAAAAGCACGCGCGCCGGCATGAAGGCAATTTCTTTTTCTGGCGCGCCCGGCTTCCAGTTTGCCAATGCGCGAATATCCTGTGGATGCACGAATCGTCCATCTTCGCAGCGCAAAAGATTTTCCAGTAAAATGCGCAGCGAAAACGGGAGTTTTGCAAGATTGTTCAGACCGTGCTTTTCCAGGGCTTCCAGGCGGTGAATTTCAAACGTTTGGGCGCCGACGCTGAGCTTGTCGCGCGTGCCGAAAGAATTTCCTGCGGAGATGGCCATACTAGCCGTCCTTTCGCGGTTGTCGATAGCCCTCTATGATAACCGAAATCGTTTCCGGGCGGCGCTTCGCTATACTGGTAGTCCGTGAACATCGTCCTGATTTCGACCTACGAACTGGGGCGGCAGCCCTTCGGCCTCGCTTCACCCGCTGCCTGGCTGCGCAAGCGTGGTCACACTGTCGTGTGTTTTGATCTTACCCGGCAGCCGCTGAACGATGCCGCGGTCCGCGACGCGAAGCTCATCGCCCTGTATCTGCCGATGCACACCGCGACGCGCCTCGCCGCTCAGCTCATTCCCTCGCTGCGCGAGCACAATCCCCGCGCCCATCTCTGTTGCTATGGCCTCTATGCACCGATGAACGCGGATTATCTGCGCTCGCTCGGCGTGGGAACCATTCTCGGTGGGGAATTTGAGAATCAACTTGTGCATCTCGCGGAGCGTCTGAGCGCACTTCAACCATCAATTTCAGAAACGCAGTCGGAGCCGCTGGTTTCGCTGGAACGCCTCCCGTTTGAAGTTCCCGATCGTTCCGGATTTCCAGCGCTTAAGGACTACGCAAATCTGGTCATTCCCGGCGAGGGCTACCGCATCGTCGGCTCCACGGAAGCCAGCCGCGGTTGCAAACATCTCTGTCGCCATTGCCCGATCGTGCCCGTCTATAAAGGTGTTTTTCGCGTCGTGAACCGCGATGTCGTTATGGAAGACATTCGCCGCCAAGTGGCTGCCGGCGCGCAGCACATCTCCTTCGGCGATCCGGATTTCTTCAACGGAATTAAGCACGCCTTGGAGATCGTCCAGGAGTTCCATCACGCATTCCCGGGCGTCACTTATGACGCCACGATCAAGATCGAACATCTCCAGAAATATGAGGAGCACCTGCCCAAGCTAAAAGAGACCGGCTGCTTGTTCGTCATCAGCGCGGTCGAATCCCTGGACGATGCCGTGCTCGCAAAACTCGACAAAGGGCACACGCGCGCGGATTTTCTGCACGTTGTGAAAACGTTTCGCCAACTCGGCATGACCCTGCATCCGACCTTTGTCCCCTTTACGCCCTGGACCACCATGGATAGTTATCTGGATTTGCTCCGCGTCCTGCACTCGGAATCGCTGGTGGAAAACGTTGCGCCCATTCAGCTCGGCATTCGCTTGCTGATTCCCGAAGGCTCCTATCTGCTTCCGCTGGAAGATATCCGGCGAACGGTCGGGCCTTTCGACGCGCAAGCGCTGGTTTATCCCTGGAAGCATGCCGATCCGCGCCTGGATGCGCTGAGCGATACCGTGCAGTCCATCGCCGCGGCCGCCGATCGCAAGAAAGATTCGCGTTCAACTGCATTCGAGCAAATCTGGAAAGCCGCGCACGCAGCTGCAGGGCTTGCCGCACCTGCTCTCGAGCCCGCGCTAAGCCAGACCATCCCCGTGCCGTTTCTCAGCGAGCCGTGGTATTGCTGCGCGGAGCCGACCCAAGCCCAGTTGGTCTCCATCGGCGGCGCAGTGAAACAGGCGGAAGCACCAGTGATGGCTGCAGACGGCTTCGTCTGAATTCATCCATGGCAAATCCGAGGAAATGAATCCGCACTCAAAACGCTTGCTCCTCTTTACCGCGAAGCTGGGCTACCAGACACGCAGCTTTGAAAATGCCGCTCGCGAACTCGGCGTCGAACTCTTCTACGTGACCGATCGCTGTCACCAACTCGAAGATCCCTGGGGCGACCGCGCCATCGCTGTACATTTTGAAACGCCCGACGCCGCTGCCTACACGGTCATGGAGACTCTGCGCGGCCAGCGCGTGGATGGAATTCTCGCGCTTGGTGACCGGCCCGCCGTGGCCGCTGCGTATGCCGCGCGCGGGCTGGGCCTTTTCTACAATCACCCAGCCGCTGTCGAAGCCTGCCGCAGCAAGCTGCGCATGCGCGAAGTCTTTCGCGATGCAGGCTTGCGGACGCCGTGGTTTCGCAGCGTCGCATTGCGGCCGTCGCCGGAGCCGGCGCTGCTTGGCATCACTTACCCCTGCGTGCTGAAACCAATGGCGCTCTCCGCCAGCCAGGGCGTCATTCGCGCGAACAACCGCGAAGAATTTGTGGCTGCGGCCACGCGCATCCGGCGACTGCTGGAATCGCCCGAAATACGCGCCACTCGCGAACCCAATCTCGAACAGATTTTGGTCGAGGGATACATCCCGGGACGGGAAGTCGCGGTAGAGGGCTTGCTCACCGATGGCGTACTGCGTGTCTTAGCGATCTTCGACAAGGCCGATCCACTCGAAGGCCCTTTTTTTGAAGAGACGATCTACCTTACTCCTTCGCACTATTCCGACACGCGACAACGCGCCATCGAACGCTGCGCGCAGGATGCCGCGCGTGCCCTCGGACTTTCACAGGGCCCAATTCACGCGGAATTTCGCATCAACGACGAGGGCGTCTGGCCGTTGGAAGTGGCCCCCCGGCCGATCGGCGGGCTTTGCGCGCGCGCCCTGCGTTTCGGTCCGTTAGCGTCTGGTGCCTGGATTAGCCTGGAAGAGTTGCTCTTGCGCCACGCGCTGGAGATGCCCGAAAGCGATTTGCCCCGCGAACAATCCGCTTCCGGCGTAATGATGATTCCGGTACCGGGAAGCGGGATCCTCGAAAAAGTGGAAGGAGAAGATTTGGCGCTGGCCATCCCGGGAGTCACCGAGCTGCTCATCAGCGCGCGCCTGCACGACTACATCGCTGCCTGGCCGGAAGGCTCGAGCTATCTGGGTTTTCTTTTCGCCAGTGGCAAGACTTCCAAAGAAGTGGAAGCGTCCCTGCGGCAAGCTCACTCGAAGCTTAGTTTCACAATCACGCCGCGCCTTCCCGTCGAACACCCGGTAACACGCCGCGTCCCGTAGGGCCCGCCTTCCGTTTACCCCGACTCCTGTCGGGGAGGCGGGTCGCTTTTCTTCTTCCGCGCTAACCCTTGGCTTTCGGCGCGACGTATCCCTCAGGCACTTTCGCACCTTCTCCAAAGAAAAACTGCTCCATCTGTTCTTCCATGATCTTTTGAGAACTGGGGTCCAGCGGATTCAGCCGGTACTCGTTCATGACCATTTTCGAGTGCTCGATCCAGAGCTTCCATGCGTCTTTCGAGATGGTCTCATAGACGCGCTTCCCAATTTCGCCTTTCCAGGGCACGCGATCGAGCCCCGGCAAGTCCTTGTCGAATTTGACGCAATGCACCATGCGGGTGCCGGGCTTCACCGGTTCCTTCGCCGCAGGTGTGGGATCACAAGTTTCGTTGGCCATTCTTCTCTCCTCGCCAGCAGGACCATTTTTACCTTACTGCAACTTCGCCGAAATTCCTAGCGCCGGCCGCACGCGCAAACTTGAGGATGTCATCTGCCCATAATCTGGCCCGCTTGGAGCAAGTCGCCCCTTCAAACGCTCGCAAAACTGCTGTCCTCTAGTAGATAATGCTGCGACCGTTGCGGATTGCCGTTCATCCAAGATAAGTCGGCAGCAATGGCCAGTGAACCGGAGGTGGCGCGTCTGTGCCCGAGATTAAAACGCTGTTCTGGGATATCGGTGGCGTCATTCTTACCAACGGCTGGGACCGCGGTTCCCGGCGCGAAGCCGCTAACGCATTTCAACTCGACTGGGAGGAATTTCAGGACCGCCACGACTTCTCCTTTCCCGCCTTCGACTCCGGCCTCATCACCTTGCATGAGTATCTCAACCGCACCATTTTTTACCGCCCGCGGCCTTTCAGTCGCGAGGAGTTCACGGCGTTCATGTTCGCGCAGTCCAAGGAGTATCCCGAAACGCGCGCCGTTCTCAAAGCCGCCGCGCGGACTGGAAAATATTTCATCGGCACCATCAACAATGAGCCTCTCGAGCTCAACCAATACCGCATCGAAACTTTCAATCTCCGCGAAGATTTCTCGGTTTTCTTTAGTTCCTGCTATGTGCGCGCCCGCAAGCCCGAAGACACCATCTTTCGCGTGGCTCTGGAAGTCACTCAGCGACGGCCCGAGCAATGCGTCTTCATCGATGACCGCGCTCTGAATCTCGAAAGCCCCCGGCGGCTCGGGATTCACACCATTCACCACCAGAACGCCGAGCACCTTCGCACAGAGTTGAGTAAGCTTGGTGTTGAGGTATAGTTTCCACCGCCGAGCCGCGGGGCTGGCCGGCGCATCCGAACGCAGGGGGAGATGATGGCCGCAGAATTTAATCGTTCCGGAGGTGGCTACGCGGACGTAGCCGAGCCCTGCACGGTGATCTTGTTCGGTGCGTCGGGCGACCTCGCCAAACGCAAAGTGATTCCCGCGATGTACGATCTCGCAAGTCACAATTCGCTCGGCGCGCGCTATGCCATCCTTGGTTTTGCCCGCACCGCCATGACCGACGAAGTTTTCCGCACGACTGCCGGGGAGGCGGCCAAGAGCATTTCCGAGGTCGGACCCATCGATCCCAAGCAATGGACTGACTTCGCTTCCAATCTCTACTATCAATCTGGGGATTACGGAAACCCGGAAGCCTACGCGCAATTAGCGAAGCGCCTAACCGAGATCGAAACCGCCAAGAATCTCGGCAACAACCGCCTGTTTTATCTTTCCACCCCTCCTGAAGTTTATAAGGACATCATCGAGCAACTCGGTCGCGCCGGGCTCGCCAAACCGTGTTCCGGCAACTGCTGGGCACGCATCATCGTAGAAAAGCCCTTCGGACGCGATCTGACCAGCGCCAAGGAACTCAACAAAGTGGTTCTCAATGTCTTTGAGGAAAAGCAGGTCTATAGGATCGATCACTATCTCGGCAAAGACACCGTGCAGAATCTCCTTGTCCTGCGCTTCAGCAATGGCATTTTCGAGCCGCTGTGGAATCGTAACTACGTCGATCATGTGCAGATCACCGCGGCGGAGACCCTCGGCGTCGAGCGCCGCGGCGGCTTCTATGAAACCACCGGCGCGTTACGAGATATGATCCAGAGCCACGTTCTCCAGCTTACTTCACTTGTTGCTGTCGAGCCCCCTGCTTCCTTCGACGCCAATGCCGTGCGCAATGAAAAGCTCAAGGTCCTGCAGTCCATTCGCCCCTTCGATCTGGAAATGGTGGCGCACTCCGTGGTCCGCGGCCAGTACGCCCCCGGCCAGGTCGGCGGCAAACCGGCGCCCGGCTACCGTCAGGAGCCCGGCGTGAATCCTGAGTCCAAGACGGAAACTTTCGTCTCGGCGCGCCTGCTCATCGAGAACTGGCGCTGGGCCGGCGTCCCTTTTTACTTGCGCACAGGAAAACGTCTCGCCAAGCGCAGCACGGAAATTGTGATCGAGTTCCGCAAAGCCCCGCACATCATGTTTCGCGAGCGCAAGATCGAGCCCAACCGCCTGGTCCTGAATATTCAGCCGGACGAAGGCATTTGCGTTTCCTTCGGCGCCAAGCGGCCCGGCACGGAAATGAGCATCGGCAGCGTGAACATGAAATTCAACTACCAGGACGGATTTGGAGACGCCACGCGTAGCGCCTATGCCACGCTCGTCAACGATTGCTTGCGCGGAGATGCCACGCTGTTCGATCGCGGCGACAACGTAGAAGCGGCGTGGGCCCTCGTCGAACCCATTCTGGATGTCTGGAGCGCTGCGCGCACCGTCACGGTGCCGCAATACGCCTCCGGCAGTTGGGGCCCGCACGAATCCGAAATCTTGCTCGAACGCGACGGCAGAAAGTGGTTTAACCCGCAGTAACCGCATTGCAACGCGGCAATCATTCGCAATCATACGGGGGGAATCGGTGATCCTTGCAGGAGACGTTGGCGGCACAAAGTGCAATCTCGCGCTCTTTTCCGAAAAAGACGGCAAACTCACGCCGGTCTTCAATCATCGGTTCGCGAGCAAGGAATTTGCCCAATTTGATTTGATCGTGCGCGAATTTGCCCGCCTCGCCGAACCATGTCTGAAGAAGCAGCGCGTGCGCGCCGCGGGCTTCGGCGTCGCCGGTCCGGTCATCAACAATCGTGTGCGCGCCACCAATCTCCCATGGATTGTGGACGCCGCCAAACTTGCCGCGGAGCTCCACGTAGAACACGTGGTCCTCTTGAACGATCTCGGGGGTACGGGCCACAGCATCGAATATCTTGCACCGAACGAGTTGTGCGTTCTGAATCCCGGCAAGCCGGAGCCCGGCGGCACGCGCGCGTTGCTCGCCGCGGGGACGGGCCTCGGCCAGTCCATCCTCGTTTGGGACGGCGCGCGTTACCGCGTTGTGGCTTCCGAGGGCGGCCATTCGGACTTCGCTCCCCACACCGAACAACAGATCGAGCTGCTGCACTTCATGCGCCGCCGTTATCCGCAAGTGAGCTGGGAGCTGATTCTCAGTGGTCGTGGTTTCCGCACGCTTCACGAATTCCTTTCCACGACCGTGAAGCATGCCTCGTTCGAGGACCCGGACGCCGATCCCGCTCCCGAGATCACCCAGTTAGGCCTGGCGAAAACCTGCCCCGTCTGCGTCGAGACCCTCGATCTTTGGACCGCCATTTACGGCGCGGAAGCGGGCAATCTCGCCCTAAAAGTTCTCGCGCTCGGGGGCGTTTACGTCGCCGGGGGTATCGCCGTAAAAATCCTCGACAAAATCAAGGACGGCACTTTTTTCAAAGCTTTCAAGGACAAATGGAAGTTCGAAACCCTGCTAAGCAACATCCCCGTTTCCGTCGTCCTGAACGAGTCCGCGCCGCTCATGGGCGCCGCTTACGAAGCGTTGAAGGCCGTCCAGAAGTAGCGGTTCGTGGCGTCTGCGAGCCGTGAAACTGCTGAATTGTATTTGCTGGATGCGAACTTCCAAAGACCAGACTACTACTGGTTCCGGGTTACTCTTGTTACGCTTCGCTTATGCCCGCCTTCTCCATCGACCTGGAGGAATGGAAGCCCGTATCGCGCATCGCCGGAATTGCGTGGCTCATTTCTTACGCACTCTTTTTGATCTACGCCTTCGCCGATCGTTCCGGGTTTCTTTTTCTCGACTACGTCAATTTGATCATCCACGAAGGCGGTCATTTCTTCTTCAGTTGGTTCGGTTACACCATCACCATTCTCGGCGGCACGCTCGGTGAACTCCTCGTGCCGTTTTTCTGCGCGCTTTATTTTTTCTTTCAGCGCGAAACCACCGGGTTCGCCTTTTCCGCGTTCTGGTTCTTCGAGAATTTTCTCTATATCGGCACATACATGGCCGACGCGCGCACTCAGGCTCTGCCACTCGTCGGCTCCGGCGACCACGACTGGGACATCCTCTTCGGCCAATGGGGTTTGCTCGTCCAGGATCAAAAGATCGGCGGCACCACTCGCATGCTCGGCTGGCTCGGCATGCTCGCGGTGGTTGCCTGGCTGGCTTTCCGTGTGAGCTTTGGCGCAACAACTCAGCAGAAAAAAACTTTCTGATCGCACGGATTTTTTATTTGACTAAAAAAGTGCTGTTTAAGCCGCCGTGCCCGTCAGGAACTTTTTCAGGATTTGCCGGATCGTCCTTCCACTCGGAATCGTTCACAAAGAACTTGTAGGTGTATTGGCCTTTCGGCAATGGCAGAGGCCGCGTCATCCATAGACCATGTTCCCGCTCCCGCGCCGCTAGACCCGGCTGTAGCCAATTGTTCCAACTGCCCAATACGCGAAGGCTTTTGACGCCATGATCATGCAACAGGAAGACGACTCCTGCGGGAGTCACGGTCGGGGTTATGGTGATAAGCGCCTCCGCGTCGTGACGTTCGGCGTAAGCGGCAGCCACTGCGCGCCCCGGATGCACCGCGCCGGCTCCTTGCAGTTCTCGCGGCGCGCCGCTGACGGGATGCGCCGTCGCGGTGAGAATTTGCCGGATGAGGATCGGCGTGAGCGCGGGATTCGCCTCCAACATGCAAGCTACTGTGGAAGCAACAATCGGCGCCGCAAAACTCGTCCCGTCGGAATGTTGGTAGTACGGCGTGATTAATTTCAATTTTTGAATCTGTTCGCCCAAATCCGCGCTGCCTTTCCCGATTCGCGCGAAAAGGTCTTCCGCTTTTCTTGCCTCTTTCGACCCGGGCAACAACGGCGTTGCCAGCCAGATGCTTGGCGCTACAAGTTCCGGCTTCGGCATGAGGTTGCTGGCTTCCCCATAATTGCTGTGCCACAGCTCAACCTCTTCATTTGTAAAACTGTTGTGATCGTCGATGCCGCCGATGGTCAGCGCCAGTGGCGCGGTGGCGGGAGGAATCAATCGCCGCACTCCATCATTGCCCGCCGCGGCCACCACGCTGATGCCGCGCTCAACTAGTTCCTCTACTGCCAGGTCCACCGGATTGCCATAGAGCGGTTCGATTGCTTCTCCGCTGACCGACATGCTCACGACCCGAATGCCAAGACGTTCACGATGTTCCGCTACCCAGCGCAAGCCGCGCGTGATGGATTCGTTCGAGATGTGCCCGTCCGCCTCGCGCACTTGAATCAGCACAACATTCGCTTCACTAGCCAGCCCGGCAAAAAGTCCGTGGCTGTTGAGGCCGTTGCCGGCGGCCACGGTGCTGGTCATCATTCCGTGCCATTGCCAGCCCTCTGCGTCATTCCAGCCGGGCCATTGCGGAGTTTGCGCGTTCGCGAACTCGAAAGCTTGAATGCGAGGCGACCCCGCATCCACCCATGCACGAATCCTGTTATTGGGCTGCACTAGGTCCGGATGCGGGTAAAACCCCGAATCGAGAAAAGCAATTGTGACGCCGCGGCCCTGTACGCGAGGGTCTGCATGCAGCCGCAGCGGCGTTGGCAAAGCCGCATACGCGCCTTTGTGGTCCACGGACCAGGCTGCGCCCACCGAGGCATGGAACGCTTCCTCACCTTCGTTCAGCAGTGTCGCCAGAAGATTGTGTTGCACGCAGGCCGGGCATCCGCCGTCAGCGCGCTGCCAATACGGATACCACGCCGCTTCCGACAGCAGCGTCTGGGACGTCGGTGTCTTGCAGGTGGGGCAGGGAACCAGCTCCGTCATAATCTCCTTCAATGAACACGCAGCTTTTTTCTGATGAACACGCAGCAGGGATGTTGTGATCCTATCTCCCGAGCCAACAAACCTCAACTGACAGTTTCTGGCAGGCTTGACTAATTCGGTTCCGCTTACAACCTTACAGTTTGTTGATAAACTAATTCGGACAGATCTTTCATCGTGTTGGCCGTGCGGGACGTATCCGCCATTTCATACGAAGGCCAAGGAGCTGAATATGAGCAGTGCCGTAACCACCCAAGTTTCCGATCTTCAGAATTACGTCAATGGCGCGTGGCGCCGCTCCGCCGCATCCGAATTTGTGGACGTCACCAATCCTGCCACCGCCGAGTTGCTGGCTCGCACACCGCTCTCAACTTCCGCGGACGTCGAAGCCGCCGTGCAAGCCGCCGCCGATGCCTTCCCGGCCTGGCGCCGCACTCCTCCCGGCGAACGCGTTCAATACCTCTTCAGGCTGAAGAATCTCCTCGAAGAGAATCTCGACGAACTCTCGCGCCTCATCACCATCGAAAACGGAAAGACCTTTACAGAAGCCAAAGCCGAACTCCGCCGCGGTATCGAAAACGTCGAAGTCGCCTGCGGCATCCCCATGTTGATGCAGGGCCACGTTCTCGAGGACGTCACTCCTGGCGTGGATGAAATGCAGATTCGCCAGCCGCTCGGAGTCGTTGCGGCCATCACGCCCTTCAATTTTCCGGCGATGATTGTCTACTGGTTCTTGCCCTACGCCATCGCTTGCGGAAATACTTTCGTCCTGAAGCCTTCCGAGCGCGTTCCGATGTCCATGCGCCGCCTCTTTGAACTTCTCGAAAAAACAGGTCTCCCCAAAGGAGTCGTGAACCTCGTCAACGGCGGCCGCGATGTGGTCAATGCGCTCTGCGACCATCCGCAAGTTCGCGCCATCAGTTTTGTCGGCTCCACTCCCGTCGCCAAACATGTCTACACGCGTTCCGCGGCTAGCGGCAAGCGCATGCAATGCCAGGGCGGCGCGAAGAATCACGTCATCGTTCTGCCCGATGCGGATATGGAGCTGGCCACGCAGATCATCAGCGACAGCGCCTTTGGCTGCGCCGGGCAGCGCTGCCTCGCCGTTTCTGTCGCCGTCACCATTGGCGAAGCGCAAAAAACTTTCCGCGACTCCATCGCGCACACCGCCTCGTCCATTCGCGTCGGCAATGGCCTTGACGCTGGCGTTCAAATGGGTCCGGTGATTACCAGGGAAAGCAAGCAGCGCATCGAATCGCTGATTGCCGCGGGCGTTGGCGAAGGCGCGAAACCCATCGTCGATGGCCGCAACACTAAAATCCCCAAATACGAATCAGGAAATTTCCTTACACCGACGATCCTTGACGACTTGCCGTCCACCAGCAAGCTTGCCGATACGGAAATCTTCGGCCCCGTACTCAGCCTAATTCATGCGGATTCCATCGAGGAAGCCATGGAATTCCTCCGCCGCAGCCACTACGGAAACCAAGCATCGCTTTTCACCACCAGCGGCTCCGCTGCGCGCAAGTTTCGTTATGAAGCGCCCGCGGGCAACATCGGCATCAACATCGGTGTAGCCGCGCCGATGGCCTATTTTCCCTTCAGCGGCTGGAAAGACAGTTTCTTTGGCATCCTCCACGGCCAAGGCCGCGACGCCGTCGAATTTTTCACCGAATCTAAAATCGTGGTCGAACGCTGGTCGCGCCAGGAAACCCGCAAGTTTTAGCGCACCGGATAGCACAACAAATTGTCTTCCCGCGCCAAGCGGGGGATCTGCTTTTCGCTTCATGATTAAATGGGGCAGGTGTTGTTGAATTAAAAATTTGTCTGCCTGACTTTAAGCCTTGGCCTCACTTTGACGCCCGCAAAATCTTTTCACGCCGGCATGAACGAACAAATCGAATGCGCGTAAACGCTCGCGTTGAACCACCACACCGATCCCGCGATCCTCGTGTAGATCTTTCTATTTCTTCAAATACGCAGAGAGATTGGCTTGCTGCAAGGCGCGAAGTTCGATGCAATCGTTGACCTGATCCTTGGCGTTCTGCAGAATGCGCGCCGTCCCCGGTAGATTTGCCACCCTGAAAAACTCCTGCGCGTCATCGCGCAATTTGGCGTCGCAAAAAGCTCCCGCCACCTGAGCGAGTCCGCCCCCCAGGGAAGCGTCAATCTTTCCCACAATGTCATTGAAACGAGTTTTGAACAGATCCCACGCCGCTTGCTGCGTGGCTTCGTTTGCGAAAGATCCAGCCAGTGTATACAGATCCTGATTTCTGATCTCGGGACCGAGATAGAGATTGAAGGTCCGTTTGGTCAGAGCCGGATTAGAGAAGAAATTGAGCGCGCCAAGATAAGCATAGAACTCATCGGGTGTCTTGGCAGACTTCACGTGCTCGATGTATTTATCGTACAGCGCGGCATCTCCATTCCGCGCCGCGACATTGATGGCCACGCCGGAAAGCGACGAGTCCACCGAGGACGGATCTTTCATGTACGCGTCCACGAGTTCGCGCGACTTGCCGAGCAACGCAGGATCTTTGCCGTAGGTAGCCAAAGTGCCGAACACATCGGCACGGAGCGCGCGCCGCTCGTCAGTTTCCCCTGGAACCGGAGACATTCCGAGATTGTTCATCATGGGTTGCAGAAAGTTTCGCACCCAGGCTTCGAACGCAAGCTGGTCTTGCGCGGAAGCGACCGTATCGTGAATCTCCGGAATGTGGTTGATCATGAAGCCGACGACGGCGCGGCTGCGCTCGCCGCGCAGTTTTTCCAAGCTGTTCAGGTAGTCCGCGATATTCGAACGTCCCACCCGCACCATTGCCCATACGTCGCCGAGAAAGGCGATGCGCTCCTCCGGCGCGAAGGAATTTTCGAGTTCGCCGGCCATTTTCGCGAGCGCTGCCGAGTCATAATTCGCGCGGTAATACCCGCGCCCGCCAGCCTTGGCATACACCCACGGAGAGCAGCCCTTGAGTTCGAAGGAGTCTTCGCGTTTGGTCAGCAGACCTTGCGTTGATTCTGTCGACCCACCTTGCCTCAAAAATACGGGAATCTGCCAAATTTCGGTCGAACCAGCCGCGAGTTTTTCTGAATCCGCGAAGTAACGCTCCTGCGAAAGCGTTACTTGCGTCGTATTTCCGCGACAGGAAGACTTCACCGAAACGAGCGGCGCCCCCGGCTGGTCGATGAAACTGGACATGATTTTGTCCACCGGCTTGCCGGAAGCCGCCGCAATCTGGTTCCAGAAATCTTCCGCGGTGGCGTTTCCGTACGCGTGTTTCTCCAGATAGGCGTTCACGCCTCTTCGAAACACTTCCGGGCCGACATAAGCTTCGACCATGCGCAGCACGGAAGCGGCCTTGCCGTAAGCGATGCCGTCAAACAGCGTGGCGATTTCCGCGGGTGTCTCGGCCTTGGCGCGAATGGCGCGTATCGAAGCAATGGAGTCCGTGGTCAGGGAATCGCCGGTTTCTCCTATTTCATTGAGCTGGTTATGCCACTCCGGTTTCCAGGCTTCCATGGGCTTCCACGACATCCAGGTGGCGAAGCCTTCGTTCAGCCAGATGTCGTCCCACCACTTCATGGTCACCAGATCGCCGAACCACTGGTGGGCCATTTCGTGCGCGAGAATCCCAGCCACAGTTTCGTGCGCGTCGAGCGGAGCGTGCTTATCGTCTATCAAGAGGGCCGTTTCGCGGTAAGTGATCGCGGCGGTATTTTCCATGGCGCCGGCGGAGAAATCCGGAAAAGCGATGATGTCGAGCTTTTCGAACGGCCATTTCGTGTAGTAGTACTTGTCGTAGAACTTCAGAATGTTTTCCGCACAGAGCAGGGCGAAGGAGCCGAGTTCTTTTTTCTCGGGCACGGCGCACACACGAATAGGAATGCCATCCGCGCTGCCTTCAAGGCACTGGAAATCGCCGACCATCATGGCCACGAGGTATGTGGACATTGTCGGCGAAGGCGAATATTTCAAAGTGTGCTTGCCCGCGCCGGGGCCAGGTGTGTCGGAGATAATGCGCCCGTTCGAAATAGCGGTATCGTCCTTGTCGATAATTAACGTGATGCGAAAAACCGCCTTGTAGGCCGGCTCATCGAAGGATGGGAACGCGCGCCGCGCGTCTGTGGCTTCGAATTGCGTCACGGCATAGCGCCGCTGAGGTGTCTGGCTGAGATAGAAACCGCGGAGCTTGTCATTCAAAATGCCGGTGAAACGAATGTGAATGTCGGCGGGGCCGACGGGGATAGCGTTCGATACCGTGAGCGTCGCCTGCTCCTTCGGCTCGTCGGTCGAGACTTTGGCGGCTTGCGTCGTGCCTCCAGCGGTGATGGTCACTTCCTGGAAGGCAATCTCGGCGGAGTTCAGCACGATCGACGAGGTGGCATTCTTCAGGCGCACATGAATGGTTTCCTCGCCGGTGAACGTGGCGGTGGCCAAATCCGGAGCAAAAGTGAGGTCGCAGCTTTCCGGGATCACGTTTTCCGGGAGCCGCTGCGCGGAAGCCCCGAGGCTCAACGCGAGGCTGCACATCGCCAACACAATCAAACGTTTCATTAAGATTGCCTTTCCGTAGTTTTCAGAGGAGTGCATGCCGTTCTTTGGGTTTGCATCCCGGCCGATGAACGATGAAGGAGGTTCAAGTTATGCTTCTTGCGCTTTCTAGGGCGTCGTGTCCCCGAGGCAAACTCCACCGCATTCATTTTCGACGCACCGCGACGGGAAAAGTCGTTCGAGAAAGTGAAGAAAAGTTCAAGACCAAGGAAGCCGAGCCGCGTGCCGGCCGCGAGAGGGGCGGCTAGACACACTCCGTCGCACTCTCTCATTGCACTTTTACGTTGACTTCCTTTTTTTGATTCGGCGCGATTTGCACGCTTTCGCCGCCAGCCAGATACTTTTGCAGAACAACCGGATTGGCCCATTCCAGATCCCAGCCGTCTTCAATGGCCATCAGCGTGTACCGGGCAGGAAACACGACGATCAAGGCGAAAGATCCATCCGAATCGGTCTGGTCGCGCCGGAACAGCGCCGGGTTGCTTTTCAAATCTAGAGGCGCGAGAACAATCATGACCCCTGCGGCGGATTTGTCTTTTTTGAACGCGACGCCCGCAAGCCGGCCGTTTCCCTTCGCAGCATGGATGGTGATGTTCACGTCCTCGGCGGTCGCGATTTCGAAGGAACGCCCGGAGGTTTTTGCGTTATCGGAAGTCAAATTCCGGATGAACAGTCCTTGTGGTTCGATAATCACGATCTCGTAACTTCCTGGCCCGACCGGACTATCCTTAAACGAAAACTCGCCGGTGGCCGACACGGCTGTGTCAGAAACTCCGTTGTATGCGAAAGCTCGCAGCCGCACGCGCGCGGGCTGAGGCACCGGCGAACCATCCTCGATTTGCAAAACCCCGCTGACCACGACCGATGACGAAGTGCTGCGCGCCACATCTATCTCGGCTTCATTCTCGAGCTGAACGCTTTGCGAGCGATGCGCCATGCCATTCCCATGCGGTGTGTTCAGGACAAGGGTGAACTGGCCTGGCGGTACGCCGGTTACCTCCATGAGACCGGGAGCCACCTGATTGACCTGAGCTGGAATAAAGATCGTATCGTTCTCCGCCACACTCTGCGTTACAGCCACTCCCACATTCTGATCAGAATCTGGTGTTACAGTTTTTACCAGGACGTGTATGGCAGGGACGGGGCGCATGCGGAAATCGGCGATGGACACATCCCCGGAGTGAAGCGCAATGGGAGTAGCACCTGGAAGGTCGGTGGCGTTCGAGTAGAAGGCAACGGGATAAGTAACGTCGAGACTCTGGTTCTGTTCGACGAGAGGCTGAAGACTATCGTGGGGCCCATCTTGTCTTTCCGGTATTACGCGGCGCGCGACGTTGTGCTGCGCGTACCACGGCTGAGCCGAGACGGCGACAAAATAGGTTCCTGGATACAAGTGGCTGAATTGGTAGTGGCCTTCGTCATCGGTACTCGCACGCCGCACGACGAGTGTACGGCGCCTGCCGCCGGCAAGAATCTGGCGGTAAAGCATCACATTCGCATGCCGAATGGGATCATCGGATTCGTCCGCGACAGTTCCGGAAAGGGAAGCGCCGGGCCGCAAACCGAAAATCAGATTCTCCGATTCGAGCTTGGGGCCAACGATGATCGCGGTCGTAAAACCTTCGTGTTGTTGGTACATCTGCGCAATGTAGCCGCGATGTCGCGCCGACAGGACATACTTCCCCGCCGGCACGCCGGCAAAGGCGAAAACTCCTTCCTCATCCGTGACTTCGACTCGGTCAGAATCAGGAGGGTTGGCGGTATTGGGAGCATTCGAAGGATTAATGGCCACGGACGCGCGCGCAATCGGCTGCCCGCTGATGGCATCCACGACTCTGCCGCTGATGCGAAACGTGGATGGCGCGGCAGCGACAGGCGGAGCAGCAGGGCGCGGTGGGGCCTGTTGAAAAAACGTCGTCAGCAAGAGAACGGGCAACAATTTCCGGGCAAGCATGCTTCCTACTCTCCGACCTTTACCAATTCCAGATCGATCTTTGCGGACTGATCCGGCGACAGTGTGACTTCCCGTGCCTTCGTAAGATATTTCTTCAGGGCTTCCGGATTTCTGTATTCGAGGCGGTCCGGATGATCCACCGCAAGAATCTTGTACGCGCCCGGCGGAAGCATGGAGAGCTCAAAACCGCCGTTCGGATCCGTAGGCTGAATCCGGGGAGAAATGGAAGCATGCTCGGATATCGCCAGCACCGTCGCACTTAAAACCTGGTTGTCCAAGGACACATTCCCGCTGAGCGAAGCCGCATCATCGCGCAGAGTGATTTCGATAGTTTGCGGCACGCTGCCGGGCGCAACGGTCAAATCCGATTCCAACAAGTTTGTAGTGCCGGAAACAGCGGATTCCACGTACAGGGGGCCATTGGGAAAGATCTCAACGCGGTATGTTCCGGAGGGGATGTTTTGCAGTTCGAAAGAAAAAGCGCCTGGTTCCCCGACTTGTTGCGAGCCGTATCTGGGTTCAAACAAGCCGCTATTGCGGGCGAGCAGCTGGACGGTGGCCGGAGAATAGTTTTCTTGCACCGCAAACGGTTCTGCGCCAGTGCGAGAATTGATAACGCGCATTTGGATGGGGATGGTGGCAGTGGGCAGAAGGATGAGATGCACGCTGGAAAGGTCGGCGCTAAGAGTGAGAGGAACGGTGGCGGTGAGAGCATGCCCGCGACCATCGGGTGCGTCGGCTTGCAGCGTGTAAGCGCCCGCGGGAACCCCAAGGAAGCGGAAAGTACCGCTGGCGGGATCAGAACGTGAACCATAGGGGAGGGGAATTCCCAGGGAATTGCGGAGCTCAAGATTAACCGACTGGCCCGGCGCGTATCCGCTGATCGTTCCCGAAAGGCGATAAAAGGGCTGCGAGGAGAGCGCTAGATTGATCTCGGTTTTCTTTCCGGGCGTGATGGAAATAGGCGCCGCAGCTGCAAGGTCGGATCCGGCTGGATAGTAGACCAGAGGAATACCCTGGGCACCAGGCTGCGACAATCTCGGAGGAAGATTCGCCGGATTCTGACTCGGACCAGCGGAAAGAAAATAGTTGCCGGGCGGCAGTCCAGCAAAACGGAAGTTTCCGTCTTCGTCGGTTACCGCTCCGGGTTTTTGCTCCCATACCATTCGGCCGTCTTGCAAACGGTGCACCAGCAGTTGGACCGGCGCTCCTTCGATCGGTTCGCCATCCTCTTCACTCATTCGCCCATAAATGACACCCTCCGGAATCAACTTGAGGATCATCGGGGGACTGTCGGGTCCCGTGGTTGCCTGTTGCGCGCCGTGTTCAGATGGCTGAATCTCATCTCCCAAGAAAAAGCCTGGTTTTCGCGCGGCCACGGTAATGTTGGTCTGACCCGCGGGAAGGCCGTCGAACTGAAACTTTCCGTCCGGTCCCGTCAGTACAGACCTCTGTCCATTGAAATAAATCTGCACCAGCGCGCCGCGAACGGCTTCGCCGGTAACCGAATTGACGACCGTTCCGCGCAAAGTGTATTTGTCGTCGTTCGAATCCTGCAGCGATAGGAGCGAAGGGCTGTTTGGGATGCCATCGGATCCGCGAGCTAGAACCAGCGGATGCAGCGAGTCTAAACACGGCACAGCCAGTAGACTTGCGGCGAGGAGCATGAGAAGGCGGGTTCTCGACAGCATTCGTGTGCTTTTGCCAGTTCCGAGAGATTCGACGATAGTCTACAACGGCTCTGATGCTGCCCGATGCCTCGGATTTGCCTGGTGCGGAGCTGCCATCCGGTCGGTCGGCTCTTAAGTCCTGGTTCCTGAGCCCCAATTCCAGCCCCTCCTAGTACCTCCGTACCTGCCTGGGCCTGAGAGGATTTGAACCCGGAGTCCTATTGTTCCTTAGGCCCTACCCAGATACACTCCTCCTTCGACCAGGAGGCCTGTCTTGACAGGTTCAGAACGCCGCACTACCCAGCGCTTTTCGATGCGGCTGCCGCTGACGGTCCGTTGGACGACCGGAGCGGCGGTCGGCGAGACCAGCACCGAATCCCGTGACGTCAGCTCCCGCGGGGTTTACTTCTTTCTTTCCAAGGACGTTAAGGAAGGCTCCGCGGTGGAGATTCTGCTGACCCTGCCCAACGAGATCACGCTGGCCGGCCCGGTTCGCGTGCGGTGTCTTGGACGCGTACAGCGCACCGAGCAGCGCGAAGAAGGCGCGGTGGGAGTGGTTGCCGCCATCGAACGCTACGAATTTCTTCGTGGCGACGACGACAACAAAGTCTAAGACTTTCCCCCAAGTTTCTTGCTCGCTCACTGCGGAGGCGGGCAGGATAAGCCGGGGTGCCTTGGCCCCTCAGCGAAGCGCCCCGGCTCTGTAGTTTTTTCCTCCAGCCGCCCGTCGAAAAACCTCGCCTCCACTCATCCCGACCGTTGCACCAGTGCTACCATCTGTCATTCCGAGCGTAGCGAGGAATCTCTCCTCGCCTTTCTCTGCGCTTTCTCCGCGTGCGCTCTGCGCCTCTGCGTTATCTCTCCTCTGGCGGGAAGCGCAGGCCGCAGCTTTCCCGCGGCGAGCCTTGCCAGCGCGCCGAGCCGCCCGCGAAGTTCCTCCGCGCTCAACTGCCCCTCCCGGCACAGCCACCGCAGAAAATCCTCCGCCCGCCGTTCCCCCTTCTGCGAGTTGCATTCCACGCACGAGGACACTAGGTTGCGGTACCCATTGCGCCCTCCCCGGGCCCGCGCCACCACATGGTCGAGGCACCGCACCGCCGGCCTAATCCGCCGCAAGCAGTAAAAGCACCGCCCGCCCTCCCGCGCATGGATCGCCAGCCGCAGCGCCTGCGTTCCCAGGAAATCCGCCGTCTCGAAGCTGCCCGCGCCAAACATGCGCTCGGCGCGGCGCGCCACGATCTTGCCCGCGTTCAATGACCGAATCTCCTCGGGCAGACGCACCTTGACCACGTGACCCGCTCGCGTGCGTTCCGCCAGCTGCAGCGCGCCTTTGGCAACCAGGCTCCGCACCGATTCGCGTGCCATCGAGTCGGAAACGCCTGCCCCGCGCGCCAGCCACAGAATCGAAAAGCGAAGCTCCTGCCTCCCCTCCAGCCGGCTGTGCCGCAGCAGATGCGAATACACCGCCCGCTCGAACACCGAGAGGTGCAGCCGCGGCACCGCCAAGTCTTCCAATTGTTTCCACACCCGTACCGCGTTGATCTTTTTGTTTTTCATGTTAGCTTTCTCGATTCAGGAATTCCGAAGGATGGTTTTTGCACGGGGCTTGCCCCGCCGTTGTAGCGGCGGGTCTTTAGACCGTGCTTTTTTCTCCGCCGCCCGGCACCTGCTTACCCTGCCATGGCTCGCGCCCCCGGCAATCCCTTGTAGGGGCGGGGCTTGCCCCGCCCGTCTAGTCTCCTGGCTTGTGCCTCTTGTAAGGGAATTGCCTTCCGTGCGGGAAAATCGTGCCCATAAAAACAAAACGCCCCGGCGAAACCGGGGCGCACTTCTCTACACAAAAAATCCTACCAAACCAGTAACCGCCTTGTCAAGACCAAAATCAGTTCCCCACTCCCACCTTTTGCCATTGCAAGGAAAAGGCGATAGTATCGCCTCATGCCCGTGCAATGGAAACAGCACATCGTCAGCGACCCGGAAATACTCCGGGGCAAACCGCGCATCAAGGGAACCCGTATTCCCGTGGGACTGGTGTTGAGTTACCTGGCCGCGGGCAAGACCTCCGCGGACATCTTGGCTGAGTTTTCCGATCTAACAAACGAGCAGATTGCCGCGTGCCTGGACTATGCGCGTGAGCTGGCTGAATTTGAGGCCGTCGTCTGATGGCCTTGCGGTTGCCCGCCATCCTCAGAAACTTGCCACCGCCGCGCTTTCACTCGGACTCGTGTCGAAGATGGGCAGCAGCCGGGCCATTTCCAACGCTTGCCTCAGGTTCGGACCGAGATGACAAAGCTTCATGCTTCCGCCTTTGGCTTTTGTCTTTCGCTGCATTTCGATGAGTGCGCCGATGCCCGCGCTGTCCACATAATTCACTTGCTCCAGATTAATCACCATCCGTGTGGCGCCGGACGCCAGGAGATTGTCGATCAATGTAAGCAGCCCGCGGCTCTCTTCTCCGAGCACAAGACGCCCTTTGAGCGCCAAAACATAGATTCCATTCATCTCCCGCTGCGTTATTTCCAAAGACATCGTTTGCCTCCCCTGATGATGGCCTCTTAACTCGTTTACCCCGAGCGGTTTTCGCGAGGGGCCACTTCCCCAAAGACCATTACGCGGATTCGTCAACGCATCCATGATAGCCTCACCACTCGTCACTCGCCACTCGTTTACCCCGAGCGCTTTTCGCGAGGGGCCACTTCCTCATCCCCGCCCCTCCGTCATTTCGAACGGAGCAGGCCGACGCTTTTTCTTCCGCATTCGCTCCTGCGAATGCGTCGGCCGGCGCAGAGAGAAATCTCTCTTCCTCTTCTCCCGCGCGTCATTTCGAACGAACGCGAGAAATCCCTCTTCCCCCTCCGTCGAGGTTCTATACTTAACACTGTTTCTCGGGAGAGGCCGATGCCTAGATACGAAATCATCATCTATTGGAGTCAGGCCGACGAAGCCTTTATCGCCGAAGTCCCGGAACTTCCCGGCTGCGCCGCCGACGGAAAGACCTACAAGGAAGCTCTCGCCAACGTAGAAATCATCATTCAGGAATGGCTGGAAACCGCCAAAGAGCTAGGCCACCCCATCCCCGCCCCGCGCGGCCGCCTGGCCTTCGCTTAACAGTCAAAGACCGCACCCTTTGAAAAACCAAATTCCAAAGGGTGCGCCACCCAATTTCAAAAGCATGCCCCACCCAAATGTAACACTGAGTGATACAGAATTTGCCGGGGCCCTTGAACTTCAGGAGGAACTCGCTCCGTACTCAGCTTGACAGATTCACGTAGAGTCTACTATAGTTACTCAGAGTTGTAGAGTCAAAGGAGGCGCATGATGCAGGAGGAAGCTGTGCAGATCAATGTTTCCGACAAGGTGGGCCTTTTGCTGAGGACTGTGGCTAGGCTCACAAACAAGACAATCGATGAGGTAATTCTCAAGGCGCTGAACTTCGAAAACCTCGACTTGGGTGAACCTTCAAAACCGTTGTCTCCCAACGCGGCCGCGACAGATGGAATCTTCAGAACCCGTGAGGCGGCGTTGTCAGTGGGCCTGCGCCTCCGTAAGATATTCAAGGGCCAGGAGCGCCATGCCGTCGTGGAACAGGACGGCATTCGCGTCGAGGGTATAAGCGGCATGTTCCAATCGCCTTCGCTGGCCGCCGTGGCGGTGACGGGCTACAACACGAATGGATGGCTTTTTTGGGATTATTGGGACGAGATAGCCCAGGAGTGGAAGCCTCTCGACTTGCTGAGAAAGCAATCCATGACAGCCTACGATAGGTTGCTGCTTCACGTCCTGCAAAAGGCTAAGGCCATGTCGGCGCGCGGTTATCACGTGGGTGTAGCTACCCTCGTGAACGAGTTCGGGATTGACGAGAACCACATTCAGCAGAGGCTCGTGCGGTGGCACAAGGGTGACGGCATAATCCGATTGGAGAAGATCGACGAGTACAACAATGTCAAGCCCCTCGATCAGTGGGACGAGCAGCGCTTCTTTACTCTAGGTACTGACGGTGGCCACATTCGCATACATCTGACGGACAAGGGCGACGAGCTGCTTGAGAAACTTCAAATGGCTTAGATTGTGGCAACACCGCAGAGCCGGGCGCCCCAGGTAGCGCTTTTCTACCTGGGGTCTTTCTCTTGTCCCTTTTCTAATTTCTATTTGCTAGTTGGGCGGAATCACCTCAAAGGAAGCATGAGCGCCGGGTGCTCCAGGTAGCGCTTTTCTACCTGGGGTCTTTCTCTTGTCCCTTTTCTAATTTCTATTTGCTAGTTGGGTGGTATCACCTAAGAGTAAGCCCGCGCGCCAGATAAGCCCTGTCACCCAAGGACAACCCAAGCGGGCGAGTTTGCGCAACCAGATCGACACAAGTCTGGCGTGGCGTGGCGGGTGGCCGGGTGGCCGCCCCGGCGGGAGTCTTCCTAGCCGGAGCCTGAGTGTATAATCTCCTAGCTCGGCGGCCGGCTAGCCGCCGTCAAAGTCCATGTCGTCACCAGCCTCATCCTCGGAAAGCTCGGAACGCGAAAGCTTCCTCGAAGAGACCCGCTCGTTGGGCCACACCTGGGACGTTCGGTCCGTCGCCTTCAGCAAAGATGGGCTCTACGCCCTTTCCGGTTCCGGGGATTGGACGATTCGGCTGTGGGACGTTTCCACCCGTCGCAGCTTGTGGGTGTTCGAGGGCCATTCGGGCGAGGTTTTGAGCGTAGCCTTTAGCAGCGATGGGCATTGCGTCTTGTCTGGCTCCGCCGACCGTACGCTGCGGCTGTGGCACGTGGCCACGGGACGCACGCTGCGCGTCTTCGAGGGCCACGCGGACAAGGTTCGGAGCGTGGCCCTTAGCGGCGACGGCCAATACGCTCTATCGGGCTCGGAGGATCACACTCTGCGGCTGTGGGAGGTCTCTTCCGGGCGAACCATACGCGTCTTCGAGGGCCACTCCCATTGGGTCATGAGCGTCGCCTTTAGCAGCGATGGCCAACGCGCACTTTCCGGCTCTGCTGACCATACCTTGCGGCTATGGGACGTCTCCACCGGACACCTCCTGCGGGTTTTCGAGGGCCACTCCAACTCGGTCGAGTGCGTGGCCTTCAGCCCCGACGGCCAGCACGCCCTTTCCGCCTCTTCCGACAAAACCTTGCGGCTATGGGACGTCTCCACCGGACGCACCTTGCGAGTCTTCGAGGGCTACACGGGCTTCTTTAGCGTGGCCCTGAGCACCGACGGCGAGCGCGCGCTATCCGGCAACGCCATGGGCATACTTCAGCTTTGGGACGTGTCTAGCGGGAAGATGCTCCGCGTCCTCGAGCGTCACGCCAAGAGCGTTACGAGCGTGGCCTTCAGCAACGACGACCAACTGGCGCTTTCGGGCTCTGAAGACGCGGGCGTGCGGCTGTGGGACGTGGCGAGTGGTCGCACCGTACACGTTTTCGAGGGCGACCTGAACTCCCCTGACTTTGCCATTAGCTGCGACAGACAACGCGTTCTTTCGGGTTCTTCGAACAACATCATGCGCCTGTGGGACGTTTCCACCGGGGGCCTCTTGCGGGTCTTCGAGGGCCACCTCTGTCCGGTCAGGTGCGTAACCTTCAGTCCCGATGGCCAGCAGGCACTTTCCGGTTCCCAGGACTTTACCCTGCGCTTGTGGGACCTTTCCACTGGACGCACCCTGGGAGTGTTCAAGGATAAGGTGGAGTTTGTCAACTGCGTGGCCTTCAGCAGTGACGGACAATTTGCCCTTGCGGGTTACGACGACAAGGTACGCTTATGGGACCTTGCCGGCGGGCGCCTTCTGCGAGTCTTCGAGAGGGAAAAGCGGACTCTTTTCAAGTGCGCGGCCATCAGCCGTGGTGGACAACATGTTGTTTCCGCTGGTTACTATGACGGTACTGTGAACCTGTGGGACTTTTCCACGGGGCGCCTCTTGCGGGTTTTTGAGGGCCACTCGAAAGATGTCTGGAGCGTGCTCTTCAGCGCCGATGGCCAGCGGGTCCTTTCCGGCTCCGCCGACAATACCCTGCGGCTGTGGGACGTCGCTTCCGGGAGCACTATACGAGTTTTCGAAGGCCACTCCGGTTGGGTCAAGAGCGTGACTTTTAGCCCCGATGAACAGTGCGCTCTTTCGGGTTCTACGGACAAGACCATGCGTTTGTGGGACGTTGCCACCGGTCGCACCCTGCGGGTTTTCGAGGGCCACTCCCACATTCTCCAAAGCGTGGCCTTCAGCAGCGATGGGCGGCGGGCCTTCTCCGTCGCCTCTAATGGTGTGCTCCGCATCTGGCGGGTGGCCGCGCTTTAATTCCGGAAAACGCTTTTGGATGGCCCGTCCTTGCGGGGTTTGCATCTCTGCCCCATCCCGCTGCTCTTGCGGGATGAACGGTGGGGATTTTCTGTTGATACCGCTCAGCCGGAAGTAACAGTCGAGCGCATGCGGCGAAATTGCAGGATGACTTCGGTTACGAGGAGTGGAAGCGTCCAGCTTGCCCAGAAGAACGTAATAATGCGGTCTAGATCGGGCTGGAGACGAGGACCCGGAAAGTAATCATTCAGCACGCGGAAGGTGACAAACGCGAAGGTCACGACGTACGCGCGCACCATCCATTCCTTGTGGATCGCGACGCGTCCCCTTCGGATCGCGTAATACGCCATGCCCGCCGTGGTGGCCCAGGCTATCATCAGCGCCGCCAAGCCAAAGCCGTACGCCCATCCGAAGGTCGTCCCAAGAATCATCCGAACTGCGCCCACGCATCCTACCGCCACACCGCAGAGGAAAAGCCTTCCCGTCCAGCGGTGCAACCGCACATAGCGGGCCCGAAAGCCTGTCCAGAATTGCCACGGGCCAGTAAGCAAAGCGACCATCCCGCCCGTCATATGCATCAACAACCAGCCGCGCATGGCCCAGAAGTTGGGCGCTCCGCGCGCAGGATCGGTGAACACCGCTTCGCTATAGTGCAGATAGTAATGAAAGACATATTTCAGAATAAAGGCTGTAGCGATAGCGAGGATCGCAGCCGAGGCGAGGAGCTTCGCCGTGAAGTTCGGCGTTCCACCTTTCCCCGAAGTCATGACCCGGCTGGAAGGCGCGACGCTGGACATGATGCCGTCCTATTGCGCAGGATAATTGCACGCAGGGCTGGCACGAAGCAAGGAGAATCGCATTTCAGCATTGCGCAAAATGTTGGATGTATGAGGTTCCGCGACCCCGGATGACTTTTCGGGATCGAATCGATCAGGGCATCTGAGCGAGGACGGCAACGTCGAACTTCGAATAATACTTCTTCACGTCGCTGGCCCCGTACTTGGCTCGGAATTTCTTCAACACGGACGACACCTGTGTGGCATCCGTGACCTGAACCACCTTTACTTTAGCCTCTGCGCCCCCCGCATCGATCCGAATCGACGGGTCCTTGATCACGTTCTTGTACCACTGTGTGTCCGACCCCAGCACCGGCAGCAGATAAAGCTGTTCGCCTTCCAATACGAACCAAACCGGAATGGAGATGGCGCGTCCTGACTTTCTGCCGGTCACCGTGATGTTGATTTCGCGATTGCGGGAAAGGCCGTCTTTTAGAGCATTCTTCCGCGCCGGCATGTGGACTCCTGCGGCCCAGTGTAGCTTAGAATTCCTTGCGGCTGCATCGCAACGGAGATCGCGGGGTCATTTGATTCTGGCGATGCGGCCGGTAGTTGGATATTTCTGGAATTGGGCGGCGTCGTGACCTGGGATGACGCGGTCGGGATTGCCGCCAGCGAGCTGAATCATGCGCTCTTGATTCTTGATGTTGGCGGCGTGGTCGGCATCGGAGAATGTGGCGCTGGCTTTGTGCTCGGCGAGGTTGCGGTAGAGATAGCAATTGTCGGAGGCGAGGACGTAAGCGGGGTGGCCTTCGATACTTATGTATTGAGATGCGAAGGTGTGGTGGCCGCCGGTATAGGCGCGAATACCGGGGAAAATTTCGACGTTGTCGCCGTCCACGAGGTGCAAGCGGCCTTCAGTGTTGACGCGTACAAGTTCTTTGACGTCTTCGGGGTCGATGCCGCCGTGATTGCCGCCTGGCTGCCAGGCATCGCCCGTGTAGTAGCGATATTCATCCTTCTGAATCCAGACATTTGCTTTCGGAAAAAGATCGATGCCGCCCAAGTGATCCCAGTGGGCGTGGCTGATAACGATATCCGTGATTTCTTCGGGTTGGACTCCCGCGAGTTTGACGGCCTCGTCGGGGCGAATGTAGTCCGTGGCCGGGAAATACTTGAGGAAAGTTTCGCGGTGGTAGCCGCTGTCGAAGAGAATGTTGTGGCCGCCTCCGCGAATTAGCCAAATGACCATGGCGATGTTGATTTTTTCTCCTTTGGGAGCGCCCATGACAAGGCCTGCGACTTCGTCCTCCGCTGAAGCGTAGCGAATGGCTTGAATCGAGTAATCAGGCGGGGACGCGGGCGGAGAAGTCGCGCCAAAAAGGACAGCTGCCAGCATCGCCACCAGGACCTTATTCATGTTGTGTCTCCTCGTCGTTTCTTAAGCGGTGGGTGCCCGCGCCTTAATTCCGAAAAACGCCTTTGCGTGGCCCTGTTTTTTCTTGCCGAGGTTCTTTAGGCGCCTTTGCTTTCAACTTTCAACTGTCGACTGTTAACCTCTGCAGACTGATTCCTTGCGGTCAAAATCCCTTGTGAAGGAATTTGTTGGCGAGGCCAAGCGCAAGCCCCGCCACTGTGTCGTGCCAGGCGTGCGTCATCATTCCGGGCAGCAGACTCCGCCGCCATTGCGACAACAAACCGAAGAGCAGGCCATACACACCAATGACAATAGCGGCCTTCACGCCGCCATAAATGTGAGCCGCTCCGAAGATCAACGCCGAGAGAACCACGCCCGCGGAGAGATTGCCGGTCCAGGAGATGAACTGGCGCTGGAGATAGCCACGGAAAATTGCTTCTTCGCAAAAGCCGGCCGTTAGAGAAAGCATTACCCACAATGAGATTTCCAGCTTGCTCTGCGGAAGCATGGATTTGACGTTTTCCATGCCTTTGGCGTGCAACGAGAGGCTCACAAAGAGAAGAACGACGAGGGCGAAAATCCAAAAAGCCATGGCGATGCCGACGTCCTTCAGAAAGTCTGTGACGTTCTTCCAGCGTTGGCCCAGCAAGTCGCGCAAGCGCAGGCCCTGGCGGCGCACTCCCCATGCAATGTAAGCCACCACCAGCCACTCCCACACCGCCGTAACGACGTAAGTGAAAATGCGATTCGGATGCTGCTGGTATGCGGCACTATGCGTGCCGATGTATCCCCAGCTCGACCAAGCGGCCAGCACCAAAAGCAACACGACGCTGTGCCAGGTCTCTGCGACGGGCGGGTTCGACGGGGGAGCAAATTCCTGGGAGACCAGAGGAGAATCCGTAGTCACTACGCCACCTCATCTATGCCTTAAATACGCGCTGGGAATGAAGAGAATTTCACATTCGCGAGCTTGGCGATCGAGCATATTTCCTGTAAATTCTCTCATATCCCCTGCGCCAGTGTTAGGTCCGCGCCGCCTGTACTTTGGGTCAGGCGACTTCCACGGGCCGTATAAGGGACGATAGGTCCAGCCCAGCAGCATCACAAATTTGCACGCCTGATGTGTGCAGCCGCGGTCTTCGCGTTGCAGGCTTGTGGCCGTGCGCGTATTCCGGCCGCGAGATTGGCGGCCCGCAACGCTGTTTAGATAAGCGCGCCGCCGTTTGAATGGGGAATAGATGGCAAAGGCTCTGGAAAATTCAAGTTTGATTCCGCATGCTGCTGAAGAAAGCACGCCGGGAAACATCTCCCTGCTCGATCTCGCTGAAATTCTCGATCAGCACAAGCTGTGGGTGGAGTCCGGGGGTGAATCCGGCTCGAAGGCCGATCTCTGTTGCGTCAATTTGGCGAACGCCGATCTCACCGGCGTCAATCTCCAAGGCGCTTTCCTCCATAAAGCGAATTTGTCTGGCGCGGACCTCTCGATGGCTAATTTGCGGGGAGCCAGCCTGGTTCAGGCAGATTTACGAAACAGTAATTTACTGGGAACGGAGCTGCGCGGCGCGAATTTAATGGGCGCCATGCTTTACGGCGCGGAAGGGCTGTGGGTCGGGCGTCTCGGCGGCACGAATTTGTTCGACGCTCTCCTTCCCGAATCCGTCTCCGGGTTCGACGGCTCGAAAGCCATTGCGCAGGCTACCAAAGTCGCTCGCTGGTTTTACTTTTCGATGCTGACGATTTGCCTGGTGTGCTGCGTGATGATCGCTTTCACGACGGATGTGCGGCTGGTCCTCAATGCGCCGGCGATTCCACTTCCGCGTTTTGGAAACGCGCTGCCGATGACCGGTTTTTATTTGGGCGCCCCGCTGCTTCTTTTATTTCTTTATGTCCGTTTTCATTTTTTGCTCTTGCGTTTGTGGGGCAGCATGGCGGCGCTTCCGGCCGTTTTCATCGACGGCCAGACGCTCGACAAAGATGGCCCGTGGTTTCTCATGGGACTTGTGCGCCGCCACTTTCGCTGGGTGCGCGACATTCGCTCACCGCTTACCGTACTGGAGACTGTACTTTCCACCATCCTCGCGTACTGGGTTGTTCCCGCGACGCTTTTTCTTTTTTGGTTGCGCTATCTGGTGCGGCAGGATTTGCGCGGCACGCTCCTGCACCTACTCTTGTTGACACTTTCCGCTGCCGCGGCCACTTGCCTTCCCACCATAGTTTCGCGCGTGTTAAGACCGGGAGAAATTCGCCGCCCGCAATCCAAAAATGTGTTGCGGATCGCGCTGATTAGCTTGCGGGCCGCGCTGGCGACAGGTTTCTTTTTGTTTGTTCTCTCCTGGGGCATTCTTCGCGGACTGCCCGCGGATCAAAATATCGCCCCCGAGCATTCTCAAGCGGACTTTCGTCGCTGGACGGCGCAAGCGTTCCAGGCCGTTGGCTATCGTCCCTATGCGGATTTGACCGAGGCAGCTTTGTCGCAAATGCCATCGCGGCAAAACTGGAGTGATGAAGCGATTGCCGCGGTGGCTGGAGCGCATCTGAATCAGACCAGTCTGCGTTTCGCGCGCGCGTACCGTGCTTTCCTGGTGAACGCCCGCTTGTGGCGAACCGATTTCGAGGGGGCTTATCTTTCGGAAGCCGATTTGCGAGGCGCCAATTTGCGAGAAGCCCGGCTGCGCGACGCGGTGCTGGACCGCGTGCGAGCCGCCAAGGCTGTGATGGTTTCGGCGGACGCCACGGGCGCCAATTTTACGGGGGCGAATCTTGCCGAGGCGGATCTTTCCTACGGGCTGTTTGAAAATGCGGTGCTTTCGAACGCGCGCCTGATGGGGGCATCGGCATATGGTGCGAACTTGCGAAACGCGCGATTGCTGCGCGCGGATCTTTCGCGAGCGGATTTGCGCGACGCCCGGCTCGAGGGCGCCGTGCTGGCGTTCGGTAATTTGCAGGATGCCGATTTTTCGGCCGCAAAACTCTCTGAAGCAAGTCTGACGGGCGCGCAGCTTCGAGGGGCAATTTTTTTGGATGCGGATTTGAAGAAGAGCGACCTGCGGGGCGCTCGCTTGACGGGAGCGATTGTTAGGGGCGCGGAATTCGATGGGGCCAATCTCGCGGGAGCCGATTTGCGCGGAGTTTTGGGGATCACATCTTTGCAAATTTGTTCCGCTTCACGCTGGCGCGCGGCTCTCTTGGACGCCGATATGTACGTGGAAGTACAAACGCGCTGCGGCGGATCTCAATAAACGATAGTGGAGTGCAGCTCTGAATGCGAGCTGGCACAATCAGCCAGAATCTCCGAGGTATTTCTGCGAGCGTTTCGCCGCCGTGCAGCCGAGATGGCTTCTCCTTCTGCCAGAGACTACTCCTGAAAGTTTTTGACGTAGGAAAGCGCGCAGCAGTGCTGCGCCCCTACAAGGATTTGTAATGGCAGGCGTTGTAGCGAAGTCGAGAAAGGGCAGAGGATCTTCTTATCGTTCTTCGCCGAACCTAGCCTTTTGCGCGGAACTTAGCCTTCTGGCGGAACTTAGCCTTCTCGCGGAAATTAACGTTCTTCGCCGAACATTTTGATGTCTTCGGGGCCTTCCTGCACGGGCCCGCGCGAGCGTCCCTGCACCAATTCGCGAATCTGCTCGACGATATCCGGATTCGCCAGCGTGGTGATGTCGCCAGTGTCCATGTGATTGGAAATGGCCGCCAGCACACGACGCATAATTTTTCCCGAGCGCGTCTTGGGCATGTCCGGCACGATGTGAATCATCTTCGGCCGCGCGATCTTGCCGATCATCGTTTCGATCGTCGAGATCACCTTATCCTGGATGGCCTTGTTCGCTGGCACGCCAGGTTTCAAGGCAATATAAACGACCGGAACGCGGCCTTTTACTTCGTCCACGATCGGCACCACCGCCGCTTCGGCGATTTCCGGCACCGTCAAGCAAGCGGACTCCACCTCCTTGGTGCCGAGCCGGTGACCCGCAACGTTAATCACGTCATCGACGCGCCCGAGAATGCGGTAATAGCCATCGGCAGCGAGCATCGCTCCGTCCGCAGCATAGTAGGGCCAGTCGCGCCAATCCTTGCTCTTCGGATGTTTGTTGTATTTTGCATAATACTGCCGCACGAAACGCTCCGGATCGCCCCAGATTGTCTGCATAATGCCCGGCCACGGATTGCGAATGCAGATGTTGCCCGCTCGGCCCGATCCAGCTTTCACTTCTTCGCTGTTTTCATCCCAGATAACGGGATAAATGCCCAGCGCCGGCGGGCCCGCGCTCCCCGGCTTCATGGGTTCGAGCGCCGGTTTGGTGGTGCACAGGAAGCCGCCCGTCTCCGTTTGCCACCAGGTATCCACGATGACCGCTTCGCGCTTGCCCACCACTTCGTGGTACCAGCGAAAAACTTCCGGCTCGATGGGTTCGCCGACGGTGGTCATGTGCTTGAAGTGGTAATTGTATTTTTTCGGTTCGTCGGCGCCGGCTTTGCGCAACATGCGAATGGCCGTTGGCGAAGTGTGGAAGATATTCACGTCGAGCCGCTCGGCGATGCGCCACGGACGCCCGGCATCGGGAAATTGCGGAACTCCTTCGTACAGTACGCTGGTGGCACCCAGCGCCAGCGGCCCGTACACAATGTAGGAGTGGCCGGTGATCCAACCGATGTCGGCCATGCACCAGTAGACGTCGTCCGGATGAATGTCCTGGTAATACTTCGTGGTCCCGGCTACATACGCGAGATAGCCGCCGGTGCGGTGCTGACAGCCTTTGGGCTTGCCTGTCGTGCCGCTGGTGTACATCAGGAACAGCGGCGCTTCCGCATCCTGCGAAACTGGCGCGACGGTCTGGCCCGCGTAGTCCTTGATTACTTCGTCGACAAAAAAATCGCGGCCGGCAACCATGGCCACTTCGCTCATGCGTTTTCCCGGGTAGCGCTTCCAGATCAGGACTTTCTCGATGTCCTGACATTCTTTCTTGGCCGTGGCCACGGCAATGTCGGCGTTGCCCTTGTGGTCGATCCACTTGCCGTTGCGGTAGTAGCCGTCGGCATAGATCAAGACGCGGCTGCCGGAATCGGCGGCGCGCAAGCCGCAAGCTTCCCCGGAGAATCCGCCGAAAACCACGGAGTGCACGACGCCGATGCGCGCGCACGCCAGCATGGTGATCGGCAATTCTGGAATCATGGGCATGTGAATGGTGACGCGATCGCCGTTCTTTAGCCCCGCGAAATCGCGCAGCATCGCGGCGGTTTCATTCACGCGCTTGTAGAGTTCCTGGTAGGTAATGACGGTGGCGGCTTCGTTTTCCGGTTCGGGAACAAATATGAACGCCGCCTTGTTCTTATGTTTCGCCAGGTGCCGGTCTACGCAGTTGTAGCAGGCATTCAGCTTGCCGCCCACAAACCACTTCCAGAACGGCGCGTGCGAGGTATCCAGCACCTTGTTCCATTTGTGGTCCCAGTCGAGCAGGTTGGCGTACTCCACGAAGCAATCCGGAAAATTCTTTTCGTCAAATTTCCTGACCAGCTTTTTATCGGACAGGTTGGCTTGCGCGATGAATTCCTTCGATGGATAAAGATATTGCTCTTCCTTCCAATGCACCGCGATCTGCGCTTCGTTGAGTTCTGCTGGTTTGTGCTTGGCGGCCTTCTTGGATTGGTGTTTGGGAGTCGCTTTTATTTTTTTGGGAGCGGTGGCCACGGCGGAGTTCTCCTCGATTCAACACATCGGATCGCAACCTGCGACAGGTTACGATTTCACGGCGGGACTCCAGCGCGGAGCCTGTTTATCGGGCCGCTCTGCTGCGGAGCAAGCGCCCTGCCTTCAAAATAATGCTACCGCGCCCGAGCGCGAGTCAATCTGCGGGAGAAACCGCAGGTTGCCCGCCCACTTCATCCCAGATCTTCGTTCCGTGCGTTTCTTTCAGCAACAGGCCGCCGATAACGAACGTTAATGCCGCCACGCTCATGGGGTAATACAGACCGGCATAAATATTGCCTGTCGCGGCGCATAACGATAACCCGATGAGCGGCAAAAGCCCTCCAAACACTCCATTCCCGATGTGATACGGAAGTGAGAGTGATGTGTAGCGTATTTTTGCCGGGAATGCTTCCACGAGATAAGCGGCAATCGGGCCATAAATCATGCACACGTAGATCACCTGGAGAAAAACTAGAAATACCAGCATGGGCAAGTTGGGGCTGGACGCTTCCTTGGCTGGCACCTGCGCGCCGTTTGCATCCTGGGTGATCGCCGTCAGGCTGATGGCGCCAGTCACTTTGTTCCTCGCAGATTTCACGCTTACCACGTTGTTTCCCGCGGCTCTCTCCATGGCCTTATAGATGGGAATATAAGTCACCACCGCGAGAAGGCAGGCGGCCATCATCAGCCATTTGCGGCCAATACGATCTGACAGCGAGCCGAACAGCGTGAAGAACGGCATCGCCAGAAGCAATGCCACAGCAATAATGATATTTGCAGTTTTCGGGTTCACTTTTAGAATGGTCTGCAAATAGAACAAAGCGTAGAACTGACCGGTGTACCAGACAACGCCTTGGCCAGCGGTGGCGCCAAAAAGTGAAATCAGCACCCGCTTCAAGTTGTCCCATTTCGCAAACGCATCCTTCAGCGGCTGCGCCGAGGTCATTCCCGAACTCTTGATTTGAGCGAAGATCGGCGATTCCTTCATCTTCAGCCGGATGTAGAGAGAAATGCTGACCAGAATGATCGAGATGAGGAAGGGAATGCGCCAGCCCCAGGCCTGGAAAGCCTCCTTGCTCATGGATTGCTGCGTGCTCAGGATCACAATCAGAGAGACAAACAATCCGAGCGTGGCGGTAATCTGAATGAAGCTGGTATAGAATCCGCGCTTTTTGTCGGGAACGTGCTCGGCCACGTAGACCGCTGCGCCGCCATATTCTCCGCCAAGCGCCAGGCCCTGCAGAACGCGGATCAAGATCAGAATGACGGGAGCGAACCAACCCGCCGTTGCATACGTCGGCAGCATGCCGATCAAGGCCGTCGCCCCTCCCATGATTGTCAGGGTGACGATGAAGGCGTATTTCCTGCCGACCAGGTCGCCAATCCGGCCAAAAAACAAGGCTCCAAACGGGCGTACGAGAAAGCCCACCGCGAACGTGGCCAGATAGGCGATGTAGGCAAACGTATCGTTTCCCGGTGGGTAGAATTTCAGCGACAGCACGGCGGCAAGACTTCCGAAAATGTAAAAGTCGTACCACTCGATCATCGTGCCTACGGCCGACGCGAGGATTACGCGCCAGATGCTGTAATCAGCCGTGCCGCCCATGGTCATTGCATCTGCCCGACTCGCCATGCTGCCTCCTAATGAACTATCGACCTGAGCGTCGAGCGTGTCCGAGGGTCAAAACTGTCTTCGAACAATTCGACTTGCAGGCACACCCCTATATGCATGGATTCTCCTTCCTCATGAATCCCCCCTGTCGGCTCACAACCTGGTAGCGAGCCGGGTCTTCAGTGGCGGAAGGGTTGGGAACGTCCCCGTTCATATACGCCTCGGCCCGTGTTGTCAAGAATTCAGTACAGCGCGTTAATCAGGCGCTAGCGATGTGTCTTGGTGCCGAGGAGCGAAGACGTTTGCCCCGACGCGTCGGTCCACCGAATGTTCCCAACCTTCTCCAGGTAAGGTGTCCCGACCGAAACCGTGGAGCCATCAGCCAAATGCCACACAAAAATATATATGCCGCTACCCAGTTCTTCGTCCGGTCTCCCGCATTTCTCAACAACCGCATGCATAGACATCTCTGGCTTGAGTGCCTGAAAACAGGAAACGGCTTGTGTCTTCATTGGGGCGTCAGGGAACAGGGCTCTGGCGATGCTCTGAGGAGTGTCAGCTTTCTGAGATGGTCTGGAATCTGCCGAGACTGGTTCAAGGCTAACGTCAAGGTCTTGTAAATGCCGGGACCGTTCAGCTGCTTTTCAATGGCACGAAGCCTGCCTTGCTTACCGTCAAGTTGCAGTCTACTTTCCAAGGCGGCTGCGAAATTTGAACTATGTAATGACCCTCTTTGTCTGTGTGAATCTGTTGTGAAATGCTCTCTATCTTAAGAGTCACATTGGCATCTGGAATTGGCTTTCCCGCGCTGTCGCGGACTGTTCCTTGCGCCCTGGTCCAAGCGTCACAGCCCGACAGCAAAACTGTTAGCCCAACAACTGAAAGGACCGCACAACAAAATTTGGTACGGGATGGCATAGTTGTGACCTATCCACAACCAGACTTTACAAGGTTTCCCGGCGCAATTCTTGGTAAGTTTATCAGGTGCTTGGTAGCCGACAAACGGCCCCGCGGTAGGTATTTAGGGCTGCGATGCCGAACGCCTAGGGTGATGCGTCAACTTCGAAAAAACGAACTCTTGAAGGACACCGGCGACAGACGTCTCACCAAGTCTGATTAGCGCCGACGAGACCACGAACCCGGATCCACGCCGATCATTCGCGGGAAGGTACAGAACTTGCAATCCGGCACCAGCGAAACTTCCGATGACATTCGAATAATTCGGCTGCCAGTGCCCATTGTCCCCTTTGCATATAAACGAGCTCGCTGCGGCATAGAGAAGCCTGGAGCGCGTGCTACCGCTTCCTTTGTAGAAGTAGCGTGGGTCCTGCTTCAGAATTGAAGGCATGACCGCACCTCCGATAAACGTTGCGGTAAAAACGTTGGCGTAACTCGCGCCGTAGCGCTGCGCATATCCTTGCGCTCCCTGACCGTACGCGCCCCAACGATCTCCGGCCTGGCCAATCCCCGCCAGGACCCCAACCCCGACAAGCGTGACCGGGTCGCTAGCCGATTTCCACGCAAGCTCAAACTTCTGTTTCGCCGTGATACGAGCGGAATTCCGTTCATAGCTGACATAGTAGTTCGGGATCACATGCAACACCCGCTGCTTTTCTTGTTCCTTGATCTGCACGTCCGCCAGTTCCTCCGGCGTCAGTTCAACGTGCACCTCTGTTACCTGCGTAGGGATGACCAACATAATCAGCGGAGTGACGTAGGCTTCTCCAGATTGCAGAGTCCCGGAGAAGTCTTGCGAGGCGAGGCCCGGCGACGAAATTGTGAGCTGGAAGGGGCCGGGGGCGACATTGGAAAACGCGAATAGCCCGTCCTCGTCCGACGTTACGTCCAGACCCGAAGACTGGCCTTCACGCGTAAGCTTTACTACGACTCCGGCAATGTTGGCTCCGGATTGATCAACAACCCTGCCACTGATGCTTCCAGCTTGGTGCGCAGCGTGTTGCTGCCCATCGGCGGAAGCCTGTGTTCCCTGTGAGTCAGCTAGTGCACTCTGCGCTGTTTGGTCCATCGCAGGTTGTTGAGACCGTGCGGGAAAGCTGCAAAGCAGTACTGGCAGGCTCAGCCAAACCAGCTTTCTGAGGCCAGGAATCAAGCTCTCTTTCCCAGAACCCACGTACATTTCTTGCTTTCACCCCCCGCTTCTATGTCGGTCGTCTAATTTTCGATGCGGCTGGGGCCGTCTGAGATTCATACTTCTTACGCTGTTCACAGTTCCGTGTCAACGTGGTCGCAACGGAGCTCTCAGACGTTTTTGGGCTACAGCGAAGAGGTTGCTGCCGAACGGCGAACCTCCTAATTCCTAATGAGGGTAACCAAGCTTTGCCACGATGGCCTGGAATCGCGGGTCATTCTTGACGCTGGAAAACCAGAGATTTTGTTCGGAGCGTAGGCACAGTAAGCGAACGTCGCGCTCCTGATAGGCGCGCTGGAGCCAGGCGATGGCTTGTTCCTTATCTCCCAATATGGCGTAGTCCGCCGCCATCATGAATGCTGAGACGTACCGCTGTTTCCCCACGTTCGTCCAGAAGGCGATATCCTGTAGAATCGACGCTTTTTTGGCTACTTCATACCCCGCCGTAGCATACGTTTCCCTTAGCGTGGTTTCCGCCTGAGTTTCTCCTCTGAGCCGGAAAGCCTCGGTCAATTCGCTCACAGCTTGATCCTGATTTCCCTGCAGGTCGTAAACATAGCCCAGGTAGGTATGGGCCACGGCCAAATCGGGGTCGATATCGATGGCCATCTTTAGATATTTCTTGGCCACCTCTAGCCGCCCGGCAGCCAGCGCCGAACCCCCGAGGAAGACCATGCGGTCGGTTGAAAGAGGATCCAGCGTCAATGCCCGGTTCATCTCCATAAAACCTTCGTCGGGGTCTCCGCGTAAGAACAAGAAGAATCCATACCACTGGTGGGCCACAGCGTCGTTGGGATTCAAAGTCAAGGCGCGCTGAATCTCTCGCTCCGCTCCCGACCAGTCGAAATCATTCGTCAGCAGCGCATCCGCGAGATACACGTGCGCATCAGGATGCGTGGGATCGTTCTTGATGGCCTTTAGCGCAGCCTCTCGGGTTTTCGTGAAAGCTTCCTGGGGGGCCAGAATCCCGGAATTGCCAGCCTGGTCATACGCATAGGCAAGACCTGCCCAATACATAGCGCAGTTGGGATCCTTCCCCAGACTTTTCTGAAAGGCGCCGACGACTCTCTTGAATTCTTCCTCCGAGCGAATGCCGGATTCCGACATGCCCCGCAGGTAGGCATCGTAGGCATCGGGCATCATCTGGTGCATGGGCACCGCTTGCAGCGGAGTATGGTTTCCCAGCGTCGTCTCGATATCGTTGGCGATGGCGCTGGCCACTTCGGTTTCCAGGGAAATGGCGTCTCTGATACTGCGGTCAAAATTCATGGACCAGCGAGGTGATTGATCGCTGGTTCGGATTAACTGGGCGGCGATACGCACGCGCATGCCTTCTCGGCGGACGCTGCCTTCCACAACATAGTCCACGTGCAGCTCTTTGCCGATATCGTCCACGCTCTTTCTGGCGTTTTTGTACTTCATGGCCGAGGTCCGCGCGATCACCCCGAGATGCTGCGGGTTGAGCCGGCCCAGTTGCGAGATCGTTTCTTCCGTCATGCCGTCGCTAAAATACTCCTGTGAGGGATCGGCGCTTATGTTCTGGAAAGGTAGGACGGCGACCATGACTCGTGCGGGATCCGCGGGCCGCCACACCGTCGCCGCGACACCGGTCTTTCTCAGCAGGCCCGTGAGTTGAAGGACCAAAACGAGAATGACGACCGCCGCGAGCAATCCCACAACGGCGATGCGCGAGGTGAAAATCTCTGTACTCCACAGATGTCTCTGAGGTTCGGTGGAATCGTCACCCTCCAGGGCTGAAAAGCCCGTGGAAGGCGCCGCGTTGACGGGCGCGATGAAGCGGTAACCGCGGCGCGGCACCGTCTCGACGTAGCGCGGCGCATCCGCGTCGTCGCTGAGTACGGCCCGTATCTTCTTCACCGCGGTGTTGAGCGCATGATCAAAGTCCACGAAGGTGTCTTGTGGCCACACTCTGCACCGTAAGTTCTCGCGGGTGACTAATTCGCCGGGAGTCTCCAGCAGCACCGCCAGAACCTGGAAAGGCTGTTCTTGCAAGCGGACGCGGATCCCATGCTTGCGTAGTTCGCGTTCACGGACATTTAACTCGTAAGAGCCGAATCGAAAAACTGACGAGAGTGGACTGAGTGTATCCATAATGATGTGAGTCTAGCGAAGAGCCTGGGCGAATCTATCCGAAACTGGCGCGCTAACTTTTTCCGGTTCTTCGTAGGTTCGTTCCCCCTTTGCTGCGTCCCATCCAATGGCTTTATGCCCATGGAAAATCCATCTGAATGTATTGGACGCGGACTAGCAGTGAAAGGCACAAAATGGCTGTAAATTCGGTCAAATTCTGCCGTGATTATAGAAATTATGTCCTTTGTTTAGTGGCGATTATCTGTCCATGTGGAGTCTGCCCTCATTCCACCTCCCAACCCTTGAGGTGCCTTCCTCGGTAGCTAGCGTCAGTCCTGCCGCGCAGGGAGCGTGCGGCAGACATGACGCGCAGATTCATACGGGTGAATGTGGTTGGGCTCGCAGCGTTTCTTTTCTTGATGACTTCCTGTGATGTTCGCGCACGCAGCAAAACAAATGACTTACCACCGGTGAAGGGGCAGCCCGAGCGAACCGATTTACCCATCCGCGTCTATAGAGGCTATCTGGTGATTGTGGAGGGCTCGATCGGCAGGCTCGATCATCAGAACCTACTGGTGGATACGGGCACAGACCGCAGCATCATAAATGCGCGAATCGCGCACTCGCTGGGGTTTCCAGCGATGGCCGGCAAACTCACGGTTTCCAATGCGATTGTGGAAACCGAAGCCACGGTTCTACCTGAACTCCGCGTTGGACCGGTCCAATCTTCTTCACTCCCGGTTCTGGTCCACGACCTTACTCCTCTCGAGCATGACCTTGGTATCCCGGTGGCTGCCGTAATTGGCCTGGATGTGCTCGGGCAGGCCAGTTTCCGTTTGGACTATTTCGCAAAGCGCCTGGTTTTTGGGCCAGTTGAAACGCGCGGGATTGCGCTGCCCTTTGAAGACGCGGGCGTGCTTGTCACCATCGAGCTCACTGTAGGGAACGACAGCTTGCATCTGCTTGTGGATACGGGGGCTGCCGGGTTGGTCCTGTTTGAGAGTCGCGTCGGCAAACGGGTGGCTTTCACGGATCTTGCTGTTCAACGCCGCGATTCCAGCCTCGTAGGAAGTTTCCGGACAGAGATCGTTCATCCAGGGGAACTAGGGCTCGGTGGACGGCGATTCCGTGTTCAGAAAGCGTTCCTGGCCAGGGACCTCGAAGATACCAGCAAGACGTTTGATGGCTTGCTTGGTGTTGGAGCCATGGGATTCAAGTCCATTGCCTTCGACTTTGCATCGAACACGGTTTATCTACAAATTTAGCTTCATCACGCCAGTCAAAAACTCCGCCAATCGGCTGACGGCGGGATCAATATGATGATGTGTCTATCGAATCGTGGCTTAAATTAGCCCAAAGGAAGCGAACGCCGTGATGGAGGCGCACCCCAGCATGACTCCCAACACCGCGCCCGCGAGTACATCACTTAAGAAGTGCATTCCCAGGACGATACGGGAGACCGCGATGCTGAGGGCAAGAAAGAACAGCGTTCCTTCCAACGAAGGGTAGAAATAACTGATCACCAGCGCGATGGAAAACGCCGACATCGTGTGACCTGAGGGGAAGGAAAACTGATCCGGTGGCAGAACGCGCGACCAGCAATGCGGCTCAATCTGGCAGGGCCGCGGACGCTGGCTCAGCTTTTTCAAGGTCTTAAAGACGAGAATCCCGACGATTGCGGCGGCGCCCGCTGCACCAACGGCGGAGAACCGCTGCGGCCCGCCGTAAATCAGCAGCATCACTCCCAGCCCATACCAAAGCCAGCCGTCGCCCAAACGCGTGGCCAGAAGCATCCAAAAGCGGATCCAGCGCGGGGCTCGCCAGCGGTTCATCCGCCGCATGACGCGGTGGTCACGCCGTTCGATGATTCCCCAGAGGGTGCGTGCGACAGCCATCGCGTCACCTCATACTAACGGCCTGAAATCCTCTCAGCTCGCCCAGTTGGTCTCGAAACTTGCGTCTATGTCCCATAACATGCGCGGCCGCTTTTCGCCGCTTTCCAGCGCCGGAGACCACTTCTTGCAGAAGCGGATTTCGTTCAGCCAATGGCCTGCAACAAACGCCGGTACCAGAAGCGCCAGCGGTGACATCGCCACCGTCCAAGGCTTCTCGCGGAAGAGCGACGCTATGATCGTGAACACGTCGGCGGTCAGCTTTGCGCAACTTCCATGGACGCCGTGAATTCGCCCACGTCCAGTGCGCAGACCAGCGAAAAATTCGTCCACGGTGCGCGCTCCGGGAACTTCCGTGAACGTTTTTCCTACACCGGCGATGGTGTGCGAGTCGCTGCCGGCGATGGCGATCTTTCCCATACGCGCGGCCAAGCGCGCCGCGCTGGCGTTGGCTTCCTGCCACATCTGCCCGTTACGTGTTTCAAACGCGGGCACATAGGAAGCAAACCAGCTGAAATCCTCTACCTCGCGGCGGCCCGTCAACCCTGAGAACACGTGGTTCACGCTGAAGAAGAGCTTACGCTCCGTGAGGTACATTAAGAGTGCTATAAAATCGTTACGACGGCGCTGAATTTCAACATGATCGCGGTCCATAATCCCGTACACTCCCAGGTGCATCTCGGTTCCGCTGGGCATCCGGACGGTGACTTCTTCGCTGACGAAGAAGTCGGCATGCCGCCGGAGAACCTCCGCAGCATCGATGGAGTCATGGTCGGTCATGGTGACGATGGACATACCTTGGCGCTTGAGCCGTTCGTAGACTTCCGCAGGGTCGTTGTAGGACTCCCGGCAAATACGGTTCAAGCCGGGAGTGTTGCACATCCCAGAGGCGACAGAGTGAACGTGAAGGTCGCAGCGCATGAAACTATTGTTACGGATGGATATGAACAGTCTGTGAAGAGGCTGCGAAATCTGCGTAAATGTGCCCATGGAACTGCTTGAACACATGAGGTTTAGAAGGTTATCCACATGGCATTGAGTGTGCTCTTCCTGGCGAACAAGAAGCGTATGGCACAATCCCCACTATGAAAAAAATTCACATTCTCTTCCATGATGCCGGTGGCGGGCACCGCAACGCGGCCATCTCCCTGAAGGCCATCCTTGAAGAGCAGAAGCGGCCCTGGCAGGTCGAACTGGTGCAGTTTCAGGAATTGACCGACCGGCTCGACGTTTTGCGCAAACTGACCGGCATTCGCATCCAGGAACAGTACAACGTCCTCTTGCAGAATGGCTGGACGCTGGGAAGCACCTATCTCCTGCGCGTCTTACAGGCCACCATTCGGCTCTTCCACCGGCCTATGGTGCGTCTTTTGAAGGAGTTCTGGCACACGCATCCGGCGGATCTGCTGATTTCCGTGATTCCCCATTTCAACCGGCAGATTTGCGAGAGCTGGAGCGCGGTCTATCCCGGCCGCCCGTTCGTAACCATCATCACGGACCTGGCGGACTTTCCTCCGCGCTTTTGGATCGAGCCGATGAAAGAGCAGTTTGTCATCGGCGGGACGGAGAAAGCCGCGCAACAGGCGCGCGCGCTCGGCCATGATGATCAACATATTTTCCAAACTTCGGGAATGATTCTACGGCCCGATTTCTACGTGGAGGAAAAAGTCGATCCCATCGCGTTGCGCAGGGAAATAGGTTTGCAACCCGATCTACCCACAGCGATTGTTCTTTTCGGCGGCCACGGCTCGAAAGTGATGTACGACATCACCGAGCGGCTGGACGCGGCGGCCTTGCCGCTGCAGCTCATTCTGATTTGCGGCCGCAATGAAGCCCTGGCCGCGAAACTCCGCGCTCGCAAGTGGAAAATCCCTATTCAGGTGATTGGTTTCACCAAGGAAATTCATAAGTTAATGCGCGCGGCGGATTTCATGATTGGCAAGCCCGGGCCCGGCAGCATCGCGGAAGCGATGGTCCGTAAGTTACCAGTGCTGATCGAGTGCAACGCCTGGACGCTTCCGCAGGAGCGCTACAACACTGAGTGGGTGGAAGAAAAACGCGTGGGCATCGTATTGAGAAGTTTTCGCGAGGTGGTGGAGGGAGTGGAGCGCATGCTCGATCGCACGAACCTGGAGGAGTTTCGAAAGAATGTCGCGGCCCTCGATAATCGCGCCATCTTTGAGATACCGGAAATCCTCGCCAGGCTGCTGGGAGAAGCGTCCAATCCCATCGCAAAAAGCGAGATAGCTTCTCCCGCCCCGGTTTCAAAAGCTTGAATACCAGCGGCGGGATATGCGTAACCCTTCACGGAGTGCAATCTGCGGTTCATGGATGGCCATCGGGAAGGTTTTGCGCGTGTTCCGCGCGGTCGGGATGAGGCAGCCTGGGGCCTGCTCCGTGCTTGTCGCTGGGCGCCAAAAGCCGCGGCTTGGCGCAGGAAGTAGCCCACCAGCGCGAAGCGTATTTCGGCAAATCGCACATCTTCAGGCAACCGATTCGCGCCCGAGACTCAACACAGCGGCAATAGCATCCGCTGGAAGGAACGCGGGGCAACGTCTGCGGCGTATCTGCCAGCATGGTTAGGGAAGCCGCCAGGAGGGTCACCACTGCGCAGACGCAGGACAAGACGATGATCCGGAGTCCGCGTCTGGCCTGAGGGGGAAGGCCCATGAAGTAATCTTGAAATAAGATAACCAGAAAACCGATAGCTCGAAGAGGCTGAAAAAACTGTTACCGGGGTCCTGGAACTGGCTCTGCGATGAAGCTGGGGAAACTAAGAATGCGACCCAGTTCCCGATTCAGATTTGGAGCAGTCCCATAGTGAATCTAGAAGCCGGATTTGGGGCGGTAGCTGGCAATGGACTGCCATCTAAAGTATTTAATTACAATAGCTTAAGTATTTGGACAGCCCGGCCGCCAGTGGCGCGGTGCTTGCAATAGCAACCCGCGTAGGCGCGTTTCAAATGACGAGATGTGAAGAGAGGTAAGCGAGGGGGAAGGGGCTTGCTTGCCGCTTTTTACAAATCGTTCCCACCTGCCTCTGAGAGGGAAGCTAGGATGGATGACCCCACGCGCTGGTGTGAAAACGACGCCAGCAATTGAAACGCGCCTCTCGGGGCCCCAGATCCCAAGCTGGGGCCCCACTTTTTCCCAGGGGCCTCGCTGTTTTTCTGAGTCTCTACTTCCTTGCCAGACCAATCTTGCTATGATTCCCACGGCGGCCCTCTAGGCCCGTTCGAACAAATCCACCCCAGCTTGCTCAATCACCCTGCGCTTAATGGCGATGCGCGCCTGCCCTAGGACGTGCTCCACCTGCGTTTCGCGCAGGCGCGAAGCGTCGTACTCGAATGAGAGCTGGTTCTTGGCGTCGTCGACGCGGAAGCTGCGCAGCCCGTAGGTGTTCGCGAATTCGCCGAGATGGCGGAGCTGATCCTGGGTGAGCGGGGACTGCAATTCGTAAGTGATTTCGACGAGTGTCATGGCGGCATTATAGCACTCGTTCAAGTGGTGGCCGGCGCCGGGAAACTGTGTCTTGACTTCCAATAGGGGCTGGGGGTATATATAGGGGTGGAGGGTATCATGACGGCGACAGCAGAGAAGCCTGCGCAACGCGCTCCGGCACGCCGCGGTCACGAGAACTTGGCGAACTGTGCGTGCGAAACGGGAGCGGACGGCCGGAAAGCTGCGGGCGTCGATCCCGCGCTCAAGGAATCGAACCGCAAACGGCTGCGGCGGATCGAGGGCCAAGTTCGCGGCCTGCAGAAGATGGTTGAAGACGACCGCTACTGCGCGGACATCATCACGCAGATTGCCTCCGTGCAGGAAGCCCTGCGCGGCGTGGCGCGTAACCTGATGAAGAATCACCTCCATCACTGCGCCGCCAAAGCGCTGCGCAGCGGCAAGAGGGAAGAAGCGCAGGCCATGTACGACGAATTGCTGGAACTGATTTATACGCATCTGCGTTGAGGAAGCCGAGATAAGAAGAAGTAACGAAGTAACGAAAAGAATGGGGAGAGGAACTTGGAGCGAGATCCAGTTTGCGGCATGACCGTCGACCCGCAGGAAGCGGCGGGGAAGGCCGATTACGAAGGCAACACCTACTATTTTTGCTCGAAGGGCTGTGCCCAGCGCTTTTCAAAAGAACCAGCGAAATTTCTCACCGCCCCCGGCGCGGTCGGGATGGAGACATCCCAAATTCGTGCGCACCAGGGTGGACAATTGCTTTCGATCGCGAACGCGGCCAACGTCGCGGCTGAAAAGCCGGCCAAAGAAACGAAAACAGTCCGCTACACCTGTCCGATGCATCCGGAAATCATCCGCGATGGTCCGGGAGCGTGTCCGATTTGCGGCATGGCGCTGGAACCGATGGACGTTTTCGCCGAAGTGGAAGCCGATCCGGAATACGATTCGATGAAGCGGCGCTTCTGGGTGAGCGCGTCTTTGTCCGTGCCCCTGTTGCTGCTTTCCATGCTTGGTGAATCGCTCGGCCTGCACCTCGCGCCGAATCTTCGCAACTGGATTGAATTCGTTCTCGCCACGCCGGTTGTTCTGTGGGGCGGCTGGCCTTTTTTCGAGCGGTTCTGGGCCTCGCTCGTCCATCGCAGTCCCAACATGTTCACGCTGATCGGCCTGGGGACCGGCGCGGCATATCTGGACAGCGTGGCAGCCACGGTCTTTCCGCAAGTCTTTCCCGCATCGTTTCGTGGGATGGATGGGGGCGTTCCGGTCTACTTTGAAGCGGCTGCGGTCATCACCACGCTGGTGCTGCTGGGGCAGGTGTTAGAGCTGCGCGCGCGTCAGCAAACCAGCGGTGCGATTCGCGCACTGCTCAATTTCGCGCCGCCGCAAGCGCATCTTATCGCTGCGGACGGCACGGAATCTGACGTTACTCTGGAGCTTGTTGTCCGCGGCAACCGGCTACGCGTGCGGCCCGGCGACCGCGTCCCTGTTGACGGCATCGTTCGCGAAGGAGCCAGCGCCGTGGACGAATCCATGATTACCGGCGAACCCATGCCCGTCGAGAAATCTCCCGGCGACAAAGTCACCGGTGGAACGCTGAACACCAGCGGAAGTTTTGTGATGGAAGCGGAACGCGTTGGCAGTGAGACTACGCTGGCGCAAATCGTCAAGCTGGTCAGCGAAGCACAGCGCAGCCGCGCTCCCATGCAACGACTTGCGGACAAGGTAGCTGGCTATTTCGTTCCCGCCGTGGTGGCTGCCGCGGTGCTTGCTTTTCTGGGCTGGTTCTTCTTTGGTCCCGAGCCACGCTTCGCGCACGGGTTCGTCAGCGCCGTCGCGGTGCTGATCATCGCTTGCCCTTGCGCACTCGGCCTGGCCACGCCGATGTCCATTATGGTGGCCGTGGGCCGCGGTGCGCACGCTGGCATCCTGGTGCGCAATGCCGAAGCCCTCGAAACGCTCGCCAAGGTAGACACGCTCGTCATCGACAAAACCGGCACACTTACCGAAGGTAAGCCGAGAGTCACTTCCATCCAAGCAGCGCAGCCAAACGAGAGTGCCGAGAGCGAACTCCTGCGGCTGGCTGCCAGTATCGAGAAATTGAGCGAGCATCCGATCGCGCGCGCCATCGTCAGGGCCGCCGAAGAAAGAAAGCTCGCACTCTCATCTGCGAGCGACTTCCGGTCGATTCCCGGCAAGGGCGCTCGCGGAACAGTCGAAGGCAAGGAAGTCTTCGTGGGCACCATTGACTTCTTGCGCGAGTCAGGAATCGATAGCCCCGACCAGAGTCTGGCATTGCCCCCGGAACAGATCGCTGCCTCGTCGTATGTGCGAGTCGCCATCAAGGGAGGCGGGGAGGGCACCATCGTCTTCGCTGATACGATCAAGCCTTCGACTCAGGAGGCAATCGACAGTCTCCATAGCGAAGGCATCCGTATCGTCATGGCGACGGGCGACCGCAGCGATGCGGCGCAGCGCATCGGCCGTGTACTCGGAATTGACCAGATCGAAGCCGAGATTCTTCCAGAACGCAAAGCGGAAATTGTTCGCAGCTTGCAGAAGCAAGGCCGCATCGTGGCCATGGCCGGTGACGGCGTCAACGACGCACCCGCTCTGGCAGCGGCGCACGTCGGTATCGCTATGGGCACGGGAACGGACGTCGCTATCGAGAGCGCAGGAATCACACTGCTGAAGGGGGACCTGCGCGGCATCGTGAAGGCACGAAAACTGAGCCGCGCCACCATCGGCAACATTCGCCAAAACCTGGCCTTCGCCTTTCTCTACAACGCGCTGGGCATTCCCATCGCCGCGGGTGTCTTCTTTCCGATCTTCGGCTGGCTTTTGAGCCCCATGCTGGCCAGCGCGGCCATGAGCTTCAGCTCCGTCTCGGTCATCGCCAACGCCCTGCGTCTGCGGAAAATAAACCTTGAAACCCGCTGAAACGGCGTTGCCAACTTTTGCCAAGCAAGAAAGAATCGATGGAACCGGGCTGCATTGAACTTTGCGCGCGGCCTTCTACGGGCAATCGGGCAGTTTCCGAGTTGGCGACCGCTCATCCGTAAAGCAGCAGGCGTCCACGTCCATCTCCATTTGCCGCAGGCCACCTTACACTTTCTGAGGGGTCCGAGGCTGCCACCAATAGAGTCCATACGATAATCCGGCAAAAAGAAGCGGCGGTAGTACGCGGACAAATTCGCCATGAATCAGGTGAGTACCAAACGCTCCCGCCATCACGAGCATCAACGTAATGGCCGCCGCCCGTCTGAGTGAGGGCACAAGCAGCCCAAGGCCCGCCAAAATCTCGACTCCGCCTATCACGTACCGCGAACCCGCCGGATAGCCCCAGTTTGAGAGTCGGATGGCCCAAGTAGTCCCCGAGGCCCCCACAACTTTCGACCATCCAACGAGCACAAAAAACAACCCTAAGAGAATCGCCATCACCCAGATCGCTATCCGTCGAAGCACTTTAGATCCCCCCACCTGCGCGACTTCTCATCCAATAGGGTCGCGGAAATTTTAAGGAACGAGGCTGATATCACAGCAGATCGATGAGACGGTCAACTCAATTGCCCTCATTTACGCCTCTCAAAAGCTCACTGCGGTACAATTCCCTCCGGATGGGTTTGTGTGGAATCATTTTTGGCCAGGAGTAGAGGAATGAAGGTTTTCGGGGAATTTGAATTTGACGAGAAATCGCTGCAACTTCGACGCGGAGGAGACATTGTAGCGCTCACAGGGCAATGCCTGGACCTCCTGGTCCTTATGCTCGATCGTCCCGGAAAGCTCATCGCGCGGGAGGAGATCAGAAGCGTCCTTTGGCCGGACAGCAACGTCGATTTCGACCACAGCCTCGACGTTCTGGTCAGCCGTTTGCGGATGGCGCTGGGAGACGATAAAAAGAGCACGCGCTATATTCAGACCGTTCCCAAGAAGGGCTACAGGTTCCTGGAGCAAGTGAGGTCTGAGCCGAACGGCGGCGAGGTCTCCAAGAGCGTCAGTTGGGCCCGCATTCTCGGACGCTATGCCTCGGTTGCGGTTCTGGCGGCTCTTCTCGCATTGCTGTATGCACACACTCGCTACCAAAAGTTTATTCCACCACAAGGGGCGTCGGCACCCACCTCCAGCAGGTAACGTCTTCCGCTTGTCCTGATTGTTGAACGCAGAATCGGCCAATTGCCGGTGATGGCCGGGCGTTGACTGCGGGCGTGACCGAAGTGCCGCTCTCTGCTGCAAGTATCTTCTTCCACGCTCGGTTCGACGGAAGAATCGTTTGGAGTCTTGCGGAAGTTTTGGAAAATCAGCTTTGGCCGAGGAGGGAATCGAAGTACGCGAGCATTTCGGGCGAATCCCACTGCTGGAAGCCGATGAATTTGCGGGCGATCTTGCCGCGGCGGTCGATGATGTACGTCTCGGGATAGACGGAAGTGCCGTAGGATTTGGCGATCTCCGAGAGACTGCCGGTGGTGGTGGGGTCGCGGTACGTGGCGAAAATGACGCCTTGTTGCTTCAAAAACTCTTCATATTTTGCAGGGTCTTCGTCGGCGCTGACTCCGAGCACCACGCCGTTGCGCGCCGCGATGTAGCGCTGCAGACGATTCAGTGCCGGAGTTTCCTCGATGCAGGGCTGGCACCACGTGCCGAAGAAATTCAGAACCACGACTTTGCCGTGAAAGTCGGAAAGCCGCTGCGGCTTTCCCGCCACGCTAAGGAGAAAATCCTGCGCGGTCTTTCCCGCGATGCTTGCTTCACCCTGCCGGTAGCTGGGCATGGCAAAAAGCACCAGAATGCCGGCCGCGCACGCGACCGCCCCCCAGGCCACCATTTTTCGGACAAATCCCATGGAATGCTATACTAGCGTATCCCCACTGGAACTGAAAACGCCCCGCTCACAAACACAATATGACTGGCGAATCCTCCAACGCGGCCGTTTCATCCAACACGAAGGCACTGGGAATCAGCGCGATTGTGCCTGCGCGCAACGAGGAGGCGGTGATCGCTGCTTGCGTGGAATCGCTTTTGCGACAACCGGAAATAACAGAAATACTCGTTGTGAACGATCAGTCCTCCGATGCAACGGCTGAAATCGTGCGCCGCCTGATGACTGGCAGTCCCAAGGTGCGTTTGTTGGAAACACACGGTTTGCCGTCCGGCTGGGTGGGGAAGAACAATGCCGTGGCCATCGGCGCGCGGCAAGCCACAGGCGCTTGGCTGCTCTTTACCGATGCCGACGCCGAACACGAACCCGGCGCAGCCGCGCGAGCGTTGCAACTGGCGCAGCAACACCATGCGGACTTGGTTTCTTTTTCTCCCGAGCAAATCACCAGGGAATGGTACGAGAAGTCCCTCATCCCATTTGTCTACTGCCGCCTCGCAAGAAAATTCTCTTTCGATGCTGTGAACGACCCTGCTTCCGAAGCCGCCGCGGCCAACGGACAATTCCTCATGATTCGCCGCGAAGTTTACGAAGCCATCGGCGGCCACGCCGGGATTGCCGGAGAAGTGCTGGAAGACCTCGCGCTTGCGCGACGAGCCAAGGCCGCCGGCTACCGGTTGTGGTTCGCGCCAGGCAATGGCGTCTTGCGCGTGCGCATGTATCGTTCCTTCGGCGCGATGTGGCAAGGCTGGAAGAAAAATCTCTACCGGCTCATGGGCGGCACGCCATGGGCCGTATTTCGCGAGCTGGAATCCGTGTTTCCGTGGATGCCGGTTGTCATTTTACTCCTCGGGCTCAAATATCCTTTCGCGCTGCTCCTCGGCGTCTGGCTGATCATCTTCCGGCAAATGAGCTACGGCTCCGAACTTCGGCGTAACCAATTCCCGTTCCGACTCATCCTCTACTATGTGCCCGCCGTGGCTCTGTATGCGGGTGTGCTCTGGGCCTCCTGCCGCGCTTACGCCCGCGGCAGAGTACAATGGAAGGGGCGAGAGGTAGCCGTGGGAGTGGCGAGTAAGAACGCTCCGGTCAGAGAATCACCATGATTCTTCTCACGCGCAAGATCGAATTCTCCGCTTCGCACCTCTACAACAACCCGGATCTTTCTCCGGATGAGAACCGCCGCGTCTTCGGCAAATGCAATAATCCTCACGGCCACGGGCACAACTACACGCTGGAAGTCACTGTCGCTGGCGAGCCCGATCCCGTTACCGGCATGGTCCTCAATCTGGCGGACTTGAAACAAATTCTCGAGCGCGAAGTGATGCAGCGCATGGATCATCGCCATTTGAACTATGAAGTTCCCGAACTCGCGGGTCAGATTCCCACCTGCGAAAACATCGCCCGCGTCATCTGGCAGCTCCTCGAGCCTAAAATCACCGAAGGTCGGCTTCATCGTGTCCGTTTGTACGAAGCCCCGGACCTCTTTGCCGATTGCTACCGCAACGGTTCGAATGGAGCCGCGAAGCCATGAGCGCCGCTCTCAAGATCGAACTGGGCCGCCGCTACCGTTTTTCCGCCTCGCACCGTCTGCACAGCCCGCATCTTAGTGAAGAGGAGAATTGCCGCGTCTTCGGGAAGTGCAACAATCCCTACGGCCACGGGCACAACTACATCGTCGAGGTCAGCGTGTCGGGAGACGTTGACCCGGCCACTGGAATGATCGCGAATCTCGCCGATCTCGATGGCTTCGTCGAACGCCGCGTGCTCGAGGCGTTCGATCACAAGTCACTCAACGAAGAAGTTCCGGCGTTTCGC